>Ga0068862_100000109_pt1 | contig 98348 bp, 106 predicted proteins | sample KBSSwiS52_FD_66598 | JGI IMG/M metagenome (GOLD analysis project Ga0068862, IMG submission 66598) | Switchgrass rhizosphere microbial communities from Kellogg Biological Station, Michigan, USA - KBS Switchgrass S5-2 | ecosystem: Host-associated > Plants > Roots > Rhizosphere > Soil ...
GAACCGGAACCCCGCGAACTCCGAGGCCGGAGCCGGCGGACGAACACGACGACGACGCATCACTCGATCATGCCCGATCGGCCACCCCTGCCACCGCGCTCCGGCCAACGCAACAGTGCCCGACGAACTCCGACGCCGGGACTGGCGGACGCGCGACACCTCGAGCCACCACACGATCATGCCGGCTCGCGTCGCGGACCACCGCGATGGGCGGATGCAACAGTCCCGCCAGGGCTATGCCGGCACGGCTGGGCGAAGACCCGCGGGTCTCTGGTGGCACGGGTGGTAGTTTTCTGGCATGCGAACTGCCATCGACGCCGCTGGCCGGGTCGTCGTGCCCAAGGCGCTACGCGACGCCCTCGGGCTCTCGCCCGGCCAGCCGCTGGAGATCGCGGAGCGGGACGGCCGTCTGGAGATCGTTCCAGCTCCGACGCCGATGCGCCTCGTCGACGACGGCGACGGTCTGGTCGCGGTCGCCGAGACCGAGATGCCAGTCCTGACGGCCGACCTGGTGCGCGAGACGCTGGAGCGGACGCGGCGGTGAAGGCTGTTGACACCAGTGTGGTGGTGGCCGCGTTCGCCAGCTGGCACGAGCATCACGCCATTGCCCGCAAGGCGATGGCCGGCCGGCCGCGCCTGATCGCGCACGCCGCGGTCGAGTCCTATTCAGTCCTCACCCGGCTGCCACCCCCGCATCGCGCCCAGCCCTCGATCGTGCACACGTTCCTCACTGAGCGGTTCAGCGACCCGCTGCTCACGCTCTCGGAGACTGGCTACCAGGAGTTGCTTGCCACCGTCGCGGCGAACCAGATCCTGGGTGGCCCGACGTATGACGCGCTGATCGCGTTTACCGCCGCCGAGCACGACGTCACGCTGATCAGCCTGGACCGGCGTGCCATCGCGACCTACGAGGCGATCGGGGCCGCCGTCGAGCAGCTCGCCCTCTGACGGCCGACCCTGAAACGGTGCCAGTCGCGCCTGCCGGCCCCCACGTCTGGGATTTCAGCACATCAACCTCACAGCCCGGTGCGAAGGGGTCGAAGCCGCCAGCTGCTGCTCCTGAAGTGTGCGTGCGGCCGGTGGCGTGACCAATTGCCCATCATGATCGTTGTGGGCGTGTAGTGGGCGTGGACGCGCGCGCATCGATCAGCACGGGCCGGCATTGGATATCACGAAGCGCAAGCTAGGATTTCGAGAACTGCGACCGTATAAACATTCTCCAACCCGCGGCAACATTTTGCGGAATTTGATATGGCTGGCTCTTAATCCGCGGGTTCGGGGTTCAAGTCCCTGGCAGCGCACCCGTAAAGCCCTGCAATGCAGGGCTTTTTTCATGATCGATCAATCTTGGTCGTTAAGATCACCCCGTACTTACCCCGTACTTTGAGAACGAAGATCGTTCGCGGCGTCTGCCTGTGGCGCGCATCTAGCCTGAGCTGGCAAAAGGTCGGACGCGAGCCCGGTTGGCCCCGCATATGATCTAGGTCACGTTCCGTCGGGTCTCCAGCCACGCCAGGACGTCTGACTCGCGGTAACGCAGGTGCCGGCCAATGCGCAGCCCGGTCGGCCCGTCTCCCGTCGTCCGCCACTTGTAGATCGTGGCGACCGGTACGCCCAGGAACGCCGCGAGCTCGGGCACCGTCCACAGCCGCCCCTCACCCGCCGCCGGTTCCACCATCCCGACCACCTGTCCTTCCATCCCGGCCCCGCCCCCGGACCCCTCCGAGAGCCGGGGACCTCGCGTCGGCGTCGGCCCTCGCGGAGACACGGCCGCAAGGGGACCGACGCCGGTGCGCGGTGATGCGCACAGATACAGCGTCGACATCGCATGCGTCCCCGCAGTCACCCCGCGAGCCACTCGCGGGGTCATCGCGAGGAGTTCCGCCTCCCCGAAGACATCGCCTCGCTTCTGAAGGCGATCACCATCGCGACGCCTGCCTTCTCGTGACCTGGGCCGGCTGGAGGTGAAAATCGTGGTGGCGGCGAAGATGGCTAGACAGAGCTGGGACTCTCTCTCGAACGGCTCTACAGACCGAGGCGAGACCGATTGATGACTGCAGCAAACGGACGATGCGGGCCGGACGGCACGAGCGCGTCCTTGGGCGGCCTCTCCGGCGAAGATCTGTCTGGCTCCTGCTCGACCGGCCTGCCCGCTGACGAGACCCCAGCGGACGCATGAGCCGCCGACGGGACAGGCGACATCTGGGATCTCCTCGGGATCTTGCCACGACAGATGTCGCGGACGTGGCTCGCAGCGGTGGCTGGACCGTTCTCGACGAGGTCACGGTGCTGTGGGCGGAGCATCGTGGAGGCACGTTTCCTGATGATCTTCTGTCGCCGGTGGGTGGCGACCGGATATCTGTGCCTTACCTCGATGGCGAAATGGCCGGCTGCATCATGTCCTACGTCGCGAATAGTGGAGTTCTCGATCCAGCGCGGAGGCGGATCCTGCGGAGCTGCGCGCGTGACCTGAAACCGCTTCTCCCGCATCTGCGTGGCGACGGGGCCGCGCATGTCGCCCGGCTGGTCCGCATGGCCGACCTGATCGAGCTTGCCTGACCGCGCTACCGGCCTGGGTAGAGTCGCGTGTTCACCTGTACCGTGCCAGAACTCGGTTTCAGGCCGTTGACCTGCGACTTCACTGTCCGCCACGATGGTGCATGATCGTGGCTCATGGTAGTGCGGTTGGGGTATCTGGTCATGGTGCGGGTGTTCAGCTGGCTTGCCCTGCTGACCCGCAGCGACGCGGCGAGGACGGCGGAACTGCTGGTGCTGCGCCAGGAGGTCGCCGTACTGCGTCGCCAGGTCGGGCGGCCCCGGTTCACCTGGCCCGACCGCGCGGTCCTGGCCGCGTTGGCCCGGTTGTTGCCCCGGGAGGCCCGGTCATATCGGCTGGTGACCCCGGCGCCGCTGCTGGCCTGGCATCGCCGCCTGGTCCGCCGGCGGTGGACCTATCCGCGCCGGGTGGGCCGCCCGCCGGTGGATGAGGAGCTGCAGGCACTGGTGATCCGCCTGGCCCGCGACAACCCGGCCTGGGGCCACCGCCGCATCCAGGGCGAACTCCTCGGCCTGGGCCACCGGATCGGCGCAGGAACGGTACGTCGGATCCTCGCCGGCGCGGGCCTCGGCCCGGTCCCGCGCCGCCACGCCGACACCACCTGGCGCACCTTCCTGCGAACCCAGGCCAGCGGACTGCTGGCCACCGACTTCTTCCACCTCGACACCATCGTGTTGCGCCGGCTGTACGTCCTGTTCGTGATGGAGATCCAGACGCGCCGCGTCCACATCCTCGGAGTCACCGCCCACCCGACCGGAGCCTGGGTCAGCCAACAGGCACGCCAACTGGTCATGGACCTCGACGGACGCCTCGACGCGTTCCGGTTCCTGATCCGCGACCGAGATGCGAAATACCCCCAGGCGTTCGACGACGTGTTCGCCTCCGAAGGTGTGCAGATCGTGCGCACGCCGCCGCGGACACCGCAGGCGAACTGCTACGCGGAACGGTTCATCCGCTCGGTCCGCCAGGAGTGCACCGACAAGATCCTCCTCTTCGGCGAACGCCACGCCACGGCCGTGCTCGACGAGTACGCCCGGCACTTCAATGACCACCGTCCCCATCAGGGACGGGAGCAGCGCCCGCCGAACCACGACCCGGCCACTGTCACACCTCTCGTCGGCCCGATCGATCGCCGCAAGGTCCTCGGCGGCGTGATCAGCGAGTACCACCGCACCGCTTGATCGAACAGCGAAACCGCAGGTCAAGCCCCAGAATCGGGTTTTGGCACGCTACAGGAGTGGCAGGCAGCCTGGGTGGACGACCCGCTAGGTGAACAGCGCAAGCTGCTCGTCGTCCGCGTTGAGGACTGTGATCGTCCCGGGCTGCTCCGCCAGCTGGTCAGCGTCGACATCTTCGGCCTCAGTCCCCGAGAGGCGCGCGACCAGCTCCTGAAGGCCGCCCGCGGAGGACGACGCAAGTCGGCGAGCGCGCCAACCCTTCCTCGCCGTCGTCACGATCAGGCGCTCGGCCTCGAAGAGATTGCTGACCAGCTCGCGGTCGCGGTGCGCCGTCAATGGGAGGACGAAGCGGCGATCCGACGGCTCAACGAGCCCTACCCCCTCCCTGTGAGCTGGGAGCCGGCCGACCCGAAGCTGGTCGACGACTGGGAGACCATCACCCGGCTGGCCACCACCGGCGCGGGCTGGCCCGCTGCCGGTAGCTGGGCCGCGGGCCCGGCCGAGCTCGCGGGTAGTGGAAGACAAATCCTCGACGTCCTAGACCTGGTTCCCACCGGCAGGCTGGTCGTCCTCGGTGAGCCCGGCTCGGGCAAGACCATGCTCGCGACACGACTCGTGCTCGACCTCCTCAAAAGCAGATCCACCGGGGATCCGGTGCCGGTCCTGGTCTCGCTGGCCTCCTGGAACCCGGCCATGACGGGTCTCTATGACTGGCTCGACCGCCGGCTGGTTCTCGACTACCCCGGCCTGCGAGAACGTGCCGCTGACGGGACCCGGCGTAGCCGGGCCAGGGCACTCCTCGATGCGGGAATGCTCGTTCTGCTCCTCGACGGCCTCGACGAGATCGCGGAGGCGGCCCGCGGCCACGCGATCAGCCGGATCAACGGCGTGCTGCGGCCGGGACAGAAACTCGTCCTGCTCTCACGCAGCAGGCCGTACCGGGAAACGACTCGCCCCGCCGCAGGACCGGAAGTCATGGTGACCGGTGCCGCCGGCGTCATTCTGTGCCCGTTGCGCTCCACCGACATCGTCGACTATCTCCAGCGTTCCGCTGGTGGACCGGCCTCGGCCCGTCGTTGGGAGCCGATCCGAGTCGCATTGAACGCGCCGACTCCGCCGCCAGTGGCCGAGGCACTAACGACGCCACTGATGGTGACCTTGGCGCGTGCGATCTACAATTCCCCATCTGGTGAACACGGAGACGCCCTGCCTGACCCGAACCGCCTCCTAGACCCGAACCAGTTCTCCAGCCGAAATGCGGTCGAGCAGCACCTGTTCGACGGCTTCATCCCCGCCGCCTACAGGAAACACGAACGGGCACGACGCTGCCCCTGGTCAGCGGTGGACGCCGAACGGTGGCTGGTCTTCCTCGCCCGCCATCTCGACCACACCCTGCATGGCAGTCCCGACCTCGCGTGGTGGCAGCTTCCCGAGGCCGTCTCCCGCCGGCGACGTCTGATCGTGAGCGTAACCGTGTTCGGGCCCGTGTTAGCGGCCGTGTTGTCGCTCGCGGAAGAAGATCGGTCGCCGAGGCGGGCGGTGCGTTGGCACTTTCCCAGAGGGTCCTCGCTTGGGCTCGGGCTCCTGGGCGGGCTCGCGGGCTGGCCCGCGAGTGTGCTCGCGAACGTGATCCTGGGTCTCGGGCTCGTGAAAGCGCCCGCGAACGGGTTGGTATTCGGGCTCGTATTCGGGCTCGTGGGCGTGCTCGCGGGCGCGTTTCTGGGTGGGCTCTCGACCATGCCGGCAGATCTCGCGGAAGCTGCGGGCCCTATGTGGGTTCTCCGTCAGGACCGAACTGCCTTCCGTTCGGTCGGGCTCGCAGGCACGTTCGCGGGCATACTCACGGGAATTCTTGCTGGCATGTTTATGGGCGTGCTCGCCATTGGGCTCTCGGCCGGACTCGCGCTTGGGCTCTTGGCGGGCTTCGTGGTTGCGATGGTCGAGACGCCGTGGGGGATGTTCGTACTGACCCGGACCTGGCTCGCCGCGCGTGGCCGGCTCCCCCAAGACCTGATGGCGTTCCTGGCCAACGCCCATGAGAAGCGTGGGGTCCTGCGCCAGGTAGGCGCGGTCTACCAGTTCCGGCACATCGAGTTGCAGCGCCGCCTCGCCAACCGGTAGAAGCGCGCCGGCCGTGATCAGGCGCCGACGAGAGCCTTGGCTTCGGCACCGATCTCCCGAATCCCGGCTCCCGTGGCGAGGTCTCCCATGGCCTGGATGGCGTTCTACAACCTGCATCGACCCCATCAGGGCATCGCGAACGCCAGACCACTCCAGCCATTGCCCGAACCGATCACCGCCCCGGACCGGCTCACCCACCTCACCGTCGGCCGACACGACCGCCTCGGCGGCATCCTGCACGAGTACGAACATGCGGCCTGACCTGCCCGGACGTATTTTTCGGCAGATACAACACTACAGACTCCGTGGATCAGAGCCGCGTCGTTGATCGCTATTCTGGCCCTCGGACGGTTGTTGTTGGGGACTTTCTGCGACCGTCCGAGGGCCAGAGCGGCAATCAGGGCATGAGGTTGGAGAGGGCGGTGGCCAGCCGGAGAGCCGCGATCCACGGGTACAGGTTCAGGGGAGCCTGCGGCCACAGTGGGAGACCGGTTGTAGCGGGACGAAGTGGCTGCCGTCGTCGCTGACCTGAACGAAGTCGTAGCAGGCGCTGAGTTGGCCGCGGTTGGTGGCGAAGTCGATCGGGGACGGAAGCAGCCCGCCTCCGTCGTAGTCGTGGACCGCCCGCAGGCCCGTGACGAAGGCCGCCCGCGTGGGGCAAGCACCGGCCGCCTGCAAGCCGCGCAGGAACATGTCGGCGGACAGCCAGCCGAAGGCCGCGCTCTCCTGGGCCGGGTTCTGGATCTGCGGCGCGTAAGTGGCCATCGCGGTGAGCAGGCGGGCATGCTCCGGGGAGTTCAGCTCGAACGGGGCGAAGTCGAGGTATATGACCGTGCCCGCGAGTGCGGGGCCGATCAGGTGGAGAAGCTTCGGGTCGTAGCCCAGGGGGGCCAGAACGACCTTCAGATTGACGCCTGCCGCGCGCGCCGCGGGCAGAATAGCGGCGAGCACGTCGGGGAAGACGGAGCCTGTGAGGGTGTCGATGTTGGCTGCCTTCATGCGCTGGACCAACGTGTTGAAATTGGCCGTTCCAGCCGTTACTTCGAAGTTCTGGACAACCTGCACGCCGGCTGACTGGAGGCTTGCCGCGAGCTGACGGTGAAATTTCGCTAGGTCGCTCATGGCCGTGTCGACCAGCACCGCCCGAGTGCCTCCCCGGCTGCGGACTAAGTCCCCCCAAACGCTGGTCGAGCCCGCTTCGGTCGTGTAGTAGCTCCACGCGAACATGTTGGCGTACTGGGCCCAGGCAAGATTACCGCCGACGCCGACGACGGGAATCTGATGACTGTCCAGGTACTGTGCTGATCCGGAGGCGACCGCCGTCCCCTCGATGATGCCGAATGCCGCGTCCGATTGCACGAGTTTCTGCGCACCGAAGAGATTCTGCGCCGAATCCGAGGCGTCGTCATACCAGTTGTAAACGACTTTCCTGCCGTTCACACCGCCCGCTGCGTTGGCGATACCGAGCCGGGCGTCCACGCCGGCTCGGTACGCCCCGAAGGCAGACTGACCGCCGCCGCTGTCACTGAACAGAAGACCGGCCTTGACCTCGGATTCAGTCACTCCTGGTGACGTGCAGGAAAGTGTCCGCCCCTTCCCGTCGGAGACCCCTGTCCCAGAACAGGCGGTCAGTACGGCCAGGCCGCTCAGGGCGGCAATCAGCGCGGTGGTTCGTAATGGTGATCGTACGGATAGGAGCACGGAGTAGTCCCTCTTGTCTATGTCAAGATGTTTCCGGTTCGTCGTACATCGATAGGTCCACGAGCACACCCGTCGGAGCCTGCAGGGCGCGCGCGACCGCGGCGGCACCGACGACCCCGGCCAGCGGGTCGGCAAGTGCGTCCCCAGCGGGGATGGGCCCGTCGGGCGTCCAGCAGACGAGCCCGGCCGCGGCCGCCACGTCGCCGAAGCCGACGCGCATAGCGTCCGCCCCGGTGCGCCCGTAGGCGGTGATCGACAACCACACCTTTCCTGCGCCACCTGCTCGTCCGCATCCAGGCCGAGCTGGCGCAGGGCTCGGGGGCGCGAGGCCTCGAGCACAACATCCGCGTGTCCCACCAGCTCACGGAGCTGGTCGCGCTGGTCGGCGAAGTCGAGCATGACGGACTCCTTCGCCCCGTTCAGCAGGTCGAAGAACTCGGCCGGGCCGCGGCGTGCGCCGTCCGGACGGCCCGCGCTCTCGACCTTGATCACGCGTGCACCCGTCGCCGCCAGCAGGCTGCCGCACAAGGGGCCCGCCCAGAGCGAGGTGAAGTCCAGTACGAGCGGGGGGTCACCGGGCTGCCGCGTCCCGCCCCGGCTCGCGACCACCGGATCGCGTCGCGGGCCGGCCGGGCCGCGCGGGACCGCCCCGCCGGCAAGGCCCAACAGCGCCACGCGGTCGTCCGCCTCGCCGGACGTGACGCCCGTGAGCCACCGGGCAACCGACTGCCACGCCGCGCCGTCCCCCTCCGGTACCGCTGCGTCACCGACCAGGGCCGGGATGAGCTCCACGTCGGATTCCCTCGCCAGGGAAAGGCCGAACCATCCGTCCCGGGTCGGCAGCATGCGGAACGCCCCCCGCAGGACCAAGGCGCGTTCCGCGCGTAGCCGGCGATCCGCGCGCGCACCGAGAGCAGGTCGACACCCGGCAGGACGGCCACGGGGAAGAGCTCCACGATCGATTCGAGCGCTGCCTGCACCAGTGCAGCGGGAGCCCCCGGCGCGGGCGAGGGCGGCCCGTCCGCGTAGCCGGTCAGCTCGGCCGCGCCCGAGGCGCTCCAGAGCTCGGCCTCGCGGCCCGGGTCGACGTCAGGGAGCCAGTTCATCCACCAGCCCCCAGCGCAGGGCGGCCTCGAGCGGAAGGGCCTCGCTGGTGAGCGCGATGAATGCGGTGCGCCACCGGCCGATGCGGCGGGTGATGCCCACCGTGCCGCCAGCGCCTGGGACCAGCCCCATGGCCAGTTCCGGAAGACGGATGACGGTGCTCGGGTCAGCCATGACCCGCCCGCCGAACGACGCAAGTTCGATGCCGGCGCCGATGCACGCGCCGTGCAGGTGCACCGTCACGCGTTCGCGCACCGCGTCGATCCGTGCCGCGACGCCGCGGTCCTGCCGGATGAGGTGGGCTGCCGCGAGGTCGGGCGTGGTGCCGAACTCGTCGAGGTCACCGCCGCTGCAGAAAGACGAGCCGTTTCCCCTTACCTGGACGGATGAAACTGAGTCGTCGGCCGCGACGAGGTCGAACGCCTCGCAGAGCCCGTCCCGCACCCAGCGGCTGAAGGCGTTGTGCCGGCCGGGCACGTTGAGGGTGACGGCGAGGAGGATGCCGCCCTCGCGCTCGAGCAGGACGGCCGGCTCCACCGGTTCCGGCACCTCGCGACGGGTCCGCGCCGCCAGCCAGGCCCGGTACTCGGCTCCGCTCATCAGCATCGAGTACGCCAGCGACTCGGCGATCAAACCTTCGCGCACCGGCGCGACCGACGTGACCCGGAGCAGGTCGACCAGCGTCCGGGCGGTGACGGCCCCGCCGAACGCCGCGAGGGCAGCCTCGACGTCCGGGACGTCCACGACCCAGTCGGGGATCGGTCCCGGCGCACCGGCCAAAGTGAGCGCCAGGGACCGGCCCAGGGCTTCATCCGCGGTGCCCGCGGCTCCGCGCAAGACACCGATGGAGACGCCGTCGAGTGCGATGACCTCGACGGTCACGGCAGCGCAGTGAAGTTCGGGGGCCGCTTCTCCGTACGGGCCGCCAGCGCCTCGTCGAGATCGCCCAGACGGAACGACCTGTCCATCCGCTCGAGCGTGTCGCTGATCGCCGTGTCCAGGTCGCGGTCCACGTCCGCGTAGACCTGCGCCTTGATGGCGGCCAGCGCCGAGGGCGAGCAGTTGACCGCCAGGTCGTCGGCGTACGCAACGGCAGCATCGAGGAGCCCGTCCGCCGGCACCACGTACTCGACCAGGCCCAGGTCGCGCTCCTCCGCGGCGGACATGGCCCGTCCGCTCAGCAGCACGTCCAGCGTCCGGCCGAGGCCGATCACCCGGGGCAGCAGCCACGACAGGCCGTATTCGGCGACCAGGCCCATCCGCGGGAACATCGCCGCGATCCTGGCCTCGGCCGCGGCGAAGCGGACGTCGCAGGCCATCATGTAGGTGAACCCGATCCCGGCCACCGGCCCGTTCACGGCGGCGATCACCGGGGTGTTCAACTCGCGGACGAACAGCGGCAGGTCCTCGCGCGGCGGCACGATGTCGCGCCAGATGCCCTCAGCCCCGTTGCCCAGCAGCGAAGTGTCCGCACCCGAGCAGAAGCCGCGGCCGGCACCGGTGACCACGATCGCGCCGACGCCCGGGTCGGCGTCGAGCGCGCGCACGGCCGCGGCGTAGGCCTGCGCCAGCGCGCGGTTCATCGAGTTCAGCGTGTCCGGCCGGTTGAACCGGACGATCGCCACGCGCCCACGGCGCTCCACCTCGATCAGGTCGGTCACGGCTCAGTCCTCTCATAGACGGGTCGTCCGGCGATGATCGTCATCCGGACATGGTTGGGATCAGGGTTCGCCCGGCAGCTCAGGGTCGGACAAGACGATCTTGCAGGGCCCGGGCGTCAGGCGCGTGCCGGTGGTGTCGCCGAGGCTGACGACGCGCAGCGGCAGCTCCGCCACCGCACCGGCGAGCACGCGGGGCGGTCCGGGCGTGGCGTCGGTGACGCCGGTGATGCCGTACGACGCCAGGCGGCGGCCGAGTACGTCCAGCGAAGGGATGGCCGCGTCGCCCAGCCGCTCCCGCAGCCACTCGTCCCGCCGCCACAGCAGCCCGTCGGCGGGAGCGTCTGAGCCGAGCAGGTCCAGGCCGAGCGAGTTGATCACCCAGAGCGAGCCGCCGCGGTGCTGCACGCGGACCGACCGGTCGGCGATCAGGCCGTCGAGCACCCGCCTGTCCAGCTCGCCCGCGACAGACTCTTCGTACCCGACGCCGCGCACCCAACCTGTCGCCGGCACGGCCCGCAGCGCTCTCGCGAGGCCGGCTGCCGTGCGCGCCTGCGGCGGCCCGCAGTCCACCGACTGCTCTGCCGCCGCAGTCGCTAGCAGGTGCGCGTGGTGGTCGTGCAGGCCGGGGATCAGCGCCCCGCCGCGGCCGTCGATCTGCGCGCCCGGCGCCCTCCGCTCAGCCGGTGTCCCGGCGGCGGCGACCCCGGCCACGACGCCGGCCTCGACGCGCACGTCGACGGGCCGCCCTTCGACGCGCACGTCCCGGATGATCACGTTGTGACGCTGGCGCCACGGCCCTGCCGGCGGCCCGCACTCGTCAGTGATGCCGCCAGTCCTGGTAGAGGTCGCGCTCGAGGGCGAGGTCCTGCGCCTCGATGTTCTGCCGTTGCAGCGCGACCGCCTCCGGCGAGGTGACGAGCCAGACCATGACGGCGGCGATGGCTTGCGGCGGGCAGGCCCGGCTCGGGTCGAAGCCGAACTCGTCGGCGTCCAGCGAGTTGCGCTCGGTCAGAGTGAATCCGGGATTGACGTTGAAGGCGCGGACGCCCTGGTCGCCGTACTCGGCCTGGATGCTTCCGACCAGCGCGTGCCCGGCGGCCTTGCCGATGCGGTACCCCAGCCCGGGCCGCGGCCCCTCGGGGTACCAGTCGTAGCCCGCGTTCGACGACGTCGTGATGAAGGTGCCGCCGCCGCGCTCGAGGATGCTCGGCAGCAGCAACTGGGTGATCCGGATGGGGGCTGTGCCGTGGGCGGTCAGGTACAGCGGGTACTGCTCGATCGGAGTGTCCAGGATGTTGTCCATCAGGCCCGGGCCGATGTGCCGCCCGTTGTTGACGACGACGTCGACGCCGTCCCACTCGTCCAGCAGTGTCTCGCAGGCAGCCTCGACCGACGCGAGATCGGTCAGGTCCATCCGCAGCGGCAGCGCCCGCCGGCCGCGGCTCTCGATCTCGGCCGCCGTCTGCTCGATGCTGCCGGGGAGCGGGCGGGTGTCCTTCTTGTGCACGGTCTGGCTGTGCTCCTGGGTGGGGTCGCCGGTCCGCAGCGTCCGCGCAGCGATCGCCACGTCGTAGCCGGCCTCGGCCAGCCCGATCGCGATCGCCTTGCCGATGCCGCGGCTCGCGCCGGTGACCAGAGCCTGTGGTGCCGTTGTCACTGCGTCCCCTGCCTACCCGTCGGTTCCGTGCAGCTCCAGTGCGGCCCGTGCTCGCCGCAGGAACAGCTCCAACTGCGGCACCCGCTCGGGTGCCGATTCCCGCGCCGTCTCGAGGTCGGCCTCGGTCGCGCGGATCGTGGCCTCCAGTCGATGCCGGCCTCCTGCGTGGTCAGCAGGTCCGGGTCTTCCCAGTCGTCGGTCGAGATCTCGGGACGGTCGTCGCCGAGCAGGTGCTCGTCGATGCTCTTGGCCACTACGCCACCGGGTCGGTGGGCTTGCCGGCCTCCTCGGGCCGGAAGTTGTACAGCCGCCGGACGTTCAGCTCGGCGATCTTGTGCGCCTCGTCGTCGGGGATGTGCAGCATGGCCTCTTCGGCGATCTTGCGGCTGTGCGGCCAGTTCGAGTCCGAGTGCGGGTAGTCCGACTCAAAAGTGATGGTGTCGATGCCGATGGCCTGGCGGACGCCGTCCTGCAGGCCGAAGTCGTCGGCGATGTAGCAGCCGTGGATGTGCTTGCGATACAGGTCGGACGGGCGGACGGCCTGATCGACGTTCTGGTAGTAGCGGTGCCGCTCCCAGACGTAGTCGGCGCGCTCAAGAATGTACGGGATCCAGCCGATGCCGCCCTCGTTCAGGCCGATCTTCAGCTTCGGGTGCTTGTGGAAGACCGGCGAGAAGATCAGGTCGGTGAGCGTGGCCATCGAGTTGGTGGCGAAGGTCGTGATGACGGTGGCGAGCGGGGCGCCGGGGGCGGCCTGGGGAGCCCGGCCGCCGCCGCCGAAATGCATCGCGACCGGCGTGTCGACCTCCTCGAACGCGGACCAGAGCCGGTCCCATCCCGGCTCGAAGAAGGACGGGAGTCCCAGGTTGCTCGGCCCCTCGGGGAACATGAACGCCTTGGCCCCCTTGGCCATCGTGCGGTGCACCTCCTGCACGCACAGCTCCACGTCCCAGAAAGGCAGGCCCATCAGGGGCAGGTAACGGTCCGGCGCCGTGGCGCACCACTCGTCGAGCATCCAGTCGTTGTAGGCCTGGACGCCGAGCAGGGCGAGCTCCCTGTCCTTACCGTCCAGGAACACCGTGCAGGCGAAGCGGGCGAAGCTGGGGAAGTTGAGCGCGCCCCAGACACCGTCGAGGTCCATGTCGGCGAGGCGTGCGACCGGGTCGTAACAGCCTGGGATCATCTCGTCGAAGCGCACCGGGTCGCAGCCGTACTGCTCGCGCGGCTTGCCCGCGACGGCGTTGAGGCCGATGTTGGGGTAGAGCCGGTCCTCGTACTTCCACTGCTGGATCGGCTTGGTGCGCTCGTGCTGCTGCACGTCCATGCCGGCGACTTGGTGCGCTCGTGCTGCTGCACGTCCATGCCGGCGACGTTGATCGCGCCGACGTCCTTCGGGTCGAGTTCGACGATGTGCGGCCCGATCTCGCGGTACTTCGCCGGCAGGCGGTCCGTCCAGACCTGCGGGTGCTCGATCACGTGGTCGTCGGTGGACAGCAACTTCATCCACGGCTGCAGCGGCATCGGTTCCTCCCGAAACTCGGAGGTTCACGCTTATATCAGTTATCTACATCAGATAACCGTAATCGGATGCGTCACGGAGCACAAGCAGTCCCGTGCTCGGCGGCGAAGCGCTGCAGGCGGGCGCCGAGGGCGTCCCGGGTGAGCTCCGGGGGCAGGCGCAGGATCACCCGGTCGATACCGGCCGACGCATAGGCCTCGACGGTCGCCGCGTCGGTGTCGAGCGGCAGCTCCGAGCTGACCGTGAAGGGCAGCCCGTCCCGCCCCGCCGCGGAACGCGCGGCGAGGACGGTCTCCAGGCGGCTCTTGATCTGCTCCAGACCGGTGCTGCCCAGCTCGATCCAGCCATCTCCGAGCGCGCCGGCCCGCCGCAGTGCCGCGGGCGACGTGCCGCCGATCTCGATGGGGATCGGCCGCTGGAACGGCTTGGGCTCGAAGTGGACCGGATCGAAGTCGTAGAACTCGCCGCGGTGCTCGATGATCTGCTCGCTCCACAGGCGGCGCAGCAGCGGGATGATCTCGTCGGTGCGCCGGCCACGGGTGGCCGCGTCGAGCCCTACGGCGGCGAACTCGTCCTTCAGCCAGCCGACCCCGGCGCCGAGGGTCACCCGGCCGCGGGACATGCGATCGACCGTCAGCACCCCACGCGCCGAGACCAGGGGGTGGCGCAGCGGCAGGATGTAGACGCAGGTGCCGAACCTGATGCGCTTGGTCACCGTCGCCATGCCGCCGAGCAGCACCCACGGGTCGTAGACCGCCGTCTCGGGCGGGATCGGCGGGACGCCGTCCGAGGCGTAGAGATAGGTCGCCGGCAGCTGCTCGGGGAAGACGAGGTGGTCCGGGATCCAGACCGACTCGAACCCGAGCGCCTCGGCCTCCTGGGCGATCGACGGGTAGTGCCGGGGCGAGTGGCCGCTGAGCGAGAGCCCGAACTTCATGCGACGGACGCAGCGGGCTCGAGCGCGGCGATGACGTCGGCGTTGCACGAGATGGTCGCGAGCAGCGGCAGGTGCATCGTGATCTGGACCTGGTGGGTCTCGGCCGTCCCGCCGGCCGTGGCGTCCTCGGCCAGCACCACGGTGTAGCCCAGCGCGACGGCCTCCGCCGCCCCGGTGGGCAGGGCGATGTTGGTGGAGACCCCGGCCAGCACGACGGTGTCGATCTCGAAATTGCGCAGGGTCGCATCCAGGTCGGCGCCCGTGAACGGCGAGAGGCCGTGGTAGCGATGCACGACGATGTCGGAGTCGCGGATCTCCAGGTCGTCGTGCAGACCGCCGTGCCTGGTGCCGGTGACGCAGCGCCCGTCGCGCCGCAGCTGCCCCTGCAGCGGGCTGGTGACGCGCCACCCCGTCCACTCCGCGTCGCGCGCGGCGATGGTGCAGAAGATGACCGGGAGACCGGCGGCCCGGAAGGCACCGGCGAGTTCGTTGATCCTGTCGACGATGCCCCGCTCGGCGCTCTGCCGGGCGAGCGGGCTGTCGTCGTAGGCGGGGTTGCACCAGGCGTTCTGCACCTCGGAGACCACCAGGGCCGCCCACCGGCCGGTTCCCAGGCCGCGCACGTCTCGGGACACGTCGTCCACCTCCATCATCCGGCATAACTATCTGAGTTAACTCTTTCAGAGCCTCTCTTGTGTCAGATCAGATGGATATATACGTTAGCTAAGCGATCTGTTTCGCCGGGACTGCTGCATCGGAGGCACCGCACCATGTCTGATTTCACCTACAAGCTGTTCATCGGCGGCCAGTTCGTCGACTCCACCGGCGACAACACGATCAAGGTCATCAACCCGGCCACCGAGGAGGTCATCGGCCTGGTGCCGGAGGCCACGGTGGAGGACTCGAAGCGCGCCGTCGCCGCCGCCCGGAAGGCCTTCGACGACGGCCCCTGGGGCCGGTACACGCCGCGCGAGCGAGGTGCCGTGCTGGTGAAGATGGCCGACATCATGCAGCGGCGCTTCGCCGAGCTGGTCGACCTGAACATCGCCGAGGCGGGGTCCGTCCGACCGCTGGCCGAGTTCCTGCAGGTCGGCGTCCCGGTCAACGCCATGCGTGACTTCGGCGACCGCGTCGTATACCAGTACGACTGGGAGAAGGCCGTCCCGCCGTTCCTGAACGCCGGTGGCGTGATGGGCATCCAGCAGGGCATCGTGCAGCGCACAGCGATCGGCGTGGCCTCGCTGATCACGGCGTACAACTTCCCGCTGTTCCTGAACGTCTTCAAGCTCGCCCCCGCGCTGGCGGCGGGCTGCGCCGTCATCCTCAAGCCCTCGCCGGACACCCCGCTCGAGGCGCTCGTCCTGGGCGAGATCGCCGACGAGGCGGGCCTGCCCGCGGGCGTCCTGAACATCATCCCGGCCGGCATCGAGGCGAGCGCCGAGCTCACCACGAACCGCGCTGTCGACATGGTGAGCTTCACCGGCTCGGACGTCGTGGGCCGGCGCGTCTACTCGCAGGGCGCGGACACCCTCAAGCGGGTGGTGCTGGAGCTCGGCGGCAAGTCGGCGAACATCATCACCGAGGGCGTCGACCTGGAGAAGGTGGTGCCGAACATCCTGAACAACTTCCTCACCCACTCCGGTCAGGGCTGCTCGCTGCAGACCCGCACGCTGGTGCACGAGTCGCTGCTCGCCGAGGTCACCAGCGCGATCAAGGCCGCGCTGGACCACGTCAAGATCGGCGATCCGGCCGACCCGACCGTGGGGATGGGCCCGCTGATTAGCGAGAAGCAGCGCGCGCACGTCGAGGGGATCATCAAGGCAGGGAGGGACGAGGGCGCCGAGCTGATCTACGGCGGCGGCCGTCCCGCGGGCCTGGAGAAGGGCTTCTTCGTCGAGCCGACGGTGTTCGTCACCACCGACAACGCCAAGACGGTCGCGCAGAAGGAGGCCTTCGGCCCTGTCAGCACGATCATCCCGTTCAAGGACGACGCGCAGGCAATCCGGATCGCGAACGACAGCGACTTCGGCCTCGGCGGCGGCGTCTGGGCCAAGGACCCGGTGCGCGCGCTGGGCATCGCGCGGCAACTGCGCACCGGCCAGGTGACGATCAACGGCGGCGGCGCGGACCTGAGCCCGTGGACCCCCTTCGGCGGCTGGAAGCAGAGCGGCCTGGGCCGCGAGTGGGGCGAGGCCGGCCTGGAGGAGTACCTGCAGACCAAGTCCATCATCTGGCCGGCCGGCAACCCCGCCTGACCGATCCCGCCCCCCTGGAGAACACATGAAGATCGAGGTCAACACGGCGCTCTGCTCCGGCCACGCCCGGTGCGCCGACGCGGCCCCGGAGATCTACCTGCTCGACGACGCCGGCTTCTGCATCATCACCGAGCTGGACGTGCCGCCCGGTCTCGAGACGGCCGCAGCCAAGGGCGCCCAGGCCTGCCCGGAGCGGGCCATCCGGGTGATCGACTGATGGAGTTGTGGGAGCTCGAGGCCCGCGAACAGATCCGCTTCACCTGCTGGTCCTACAACGTCGCCGGCGACTCGGGGCGGTTCGAGGAACTCGCCGCCCAGTTCGCCGAGGACGGGGTCCTCGAGGTCCCCGACGGGGCACACGCCCAGGGCCGCGCGGCCATCGTCGACATGCTCAACAGCCATGCCGAGCACGGTGCGCCCGCGGACCCCTCCGCGCCGTTCTTCATCCGCCACCACACGTCGAACATCCTGACCACCGAGGTCACCCCCACCGAGGCGAAGGGCGTGGCGTACTTCGCGGTCTATACCCCCGACGGGCCGGACCACTGGGGGCGCTACCGCGACGCCTACGTCAAGGCCGGCGACCGGTGGCTGATCAAGCACCGGCGGGCCCGGGTCGACAGCTACACCCCCGGCGGCTGGTACCACAGGGTCCACTCGCACATCCTCTGAGCAATTTCCACCGCTGCACCTTGCCCGTCGCGCCGCGTGGCAGGGCGTCGACCACCCGCAGGCGCTCGGGCGTGATCATCCTGCTGCCGCCGCGAGCCGCTGCGTGTGGTCGACGCCGCGTCAGGTGTCCGGGACGGCCAGCACCCTGGCACCCGAGTCGGTCGGTGCGGCTGCGAGATGGCCGGCGCCCGCCGCCGTCGGCAGCGGCACGACCACCATGCCGGCCCGCCAGACCGCCACGAGCGCGACCAGCATCTCGGCGCTGCTCGGCAGTTGGACGACGATGCGATCGCCGGGACGCAGCCCGCTGCGGCGCGCAGCGACGCCGTGATGACGCGGCCGAGATCGGCGCCGCGCTGGTACAACCGACGTCGTACCAGCGCCGCCGATCGGCCAGGTGTGCCTACTCGGTCAGAGGTCGACCAGGGCAGGCTGCTTGATGACCGAGCCGGCGTCGACCCGCAGCTGCATGCCGGTGACGTAGCGCGACTCGTCCGAGGCGAGGAAGACCGCAGCATTGCTGATGTCCTCGGGCTCGACGTACGGGATGGGGAGAGCCTGCATGACCGGCGCCGCCTGCTCAAACTCCTCGCGGGTCGGGATACGGCCTTCCACGTCGGGCCGGAACAGCTGGTACATCGGGTCGTTGTGCAGCAGTCGCGTGTTGACGTTGGTCGGGTGCACAGCGTTGACGCGGATCATCCGCGGCGCCATGACGAGGGCGAGCGACTTCACGTACTGCGCGATGGTGCGCTTGGCTAAGCCGTAGCCGCGGCCGCCGGGACCGGTCGACGGTCCCTCCGCGGCGTCTTTGATCAGCGAGGCCACCGAACCGGTGGCGATCATCGACGCGCCGTCGGGCAGGTGCGGGTACGCGGCCCAGAACGCGTTCTGGACTCCGACCAGCAGGGTGTCGAAGTGCTGGAAGAACGTCTCGATCGGGAAGTCGCCCAGCGCGCAGATACCGGCGTTGGCGAAGACGATATCCAGCTTGCCCAGCTTTGCCACGCCGTCGTCCACGGCGGCCTTGAGTGCCACGCGGTCGCCGACGTCGGCGACGTGCGCGACGATGCGGCGGTCCAGCGCCTCCACCGCGCGGACCGTCTCGTCCAGGTCTGCCTTCGAGGAGAGCTCGTAGGGCACCAGCCCGGGCATGTCGGCACAGATGTCGACGCCGATGATGTCGGCGCCCTCCTCGGCGAACCGGATCGCGTGGCTGCGGCCCTGCCCACGCCCGATGCCGGTGATGAAGGCGACCTTGCCTTCGAGACGACCTGCCATGGAAATTCCTCCTAGTTCGGGTCGCTGAGAGCCCGCTCACAATCAGCCAACTTATCTAACTAACAGCGCGGCGAATTGGCAAGCCCCTGTCTCGGGTCAGCCCAGCGGCGCGCGCGCGTCCCCCCAGAACGCGGTCCAGCTGGGCCATTCGTACGGCAGGTTGCCCTGCTTGGGCTCCCGGCCCGGCCAGCGGTCGGCGAACGGGCCACCTGGCGAGGGCGACTGGGTCTGGCCGTACCAGACCTTCTCCTTGCGCCGGCGGAAGAACCACTGCCCGTCGATACGCTGGTAGGTGTCCCAGTACTGGATCATCATCACGAGCCACTCGCCGTCCAGTGCGTGCTCGGCGCGGCAGTAGACGATGCCCGTGGCGTGGTCCTCGTCCTGCACGTCGATGCGGTGGTTGCCGATCATGTGCATGCTCACGCCGAAGCTGCGCAGCACCTCGTCGAACCACGCCCGCAGCGCGTCGCGCCCGAACCGGTCCCGTCCGACCTGGACGTCCTGCGGGAAGCACTCCATGAGCGCGTCCAGGTCGCGCGAGTCGACGGCCTGGGCGTAACGGCAGGCCAGCTGGCGGATGTGTTCGTGGACGGAGATCTCGACGGCCACGATCGCCTCAGACCCGGAACTCGTTGACCTTGAGGTAGCCACCGGCGTCGACCCGCAGCTGGTTCCCGGTCATGTAGCGCGACTCGTCCGAGGCCAGGTACACGACCAGGGCGGTGACGTCGTCCGGCTCGACGTACGGCACCGGAATCGCGTGCAGCACGGGGAATCCGGGTTCGGCGTCCTCGCGGGTGGGGTGCTCCAGGTCGCGGCGGAACTGCTGGTAAGTCATGTCGTTCTGCAGCATCGGGCTGTTGACGTTGCCGGGGTGGATCACGTTGGCGCGGATGTACTCGGGCGCGAGCGTGGTGGCCAGCTCGTGGATGTAGTTCGCCAGTGCGCGCTTGGCGTACTTGTAGCCGGCCGAGCCGGGTCCGGCGTCGTCGTACGCGCGCCGCGGCCGCACCGACACCAGCGAGCCGATCGCGATGATCGAGGCGCCTGCCTTCAGCTGCGGGTACGCGGCCTGGATGACGTTGATCGCTCCCAGCAGGTTGATGTCGACGGTGTCGATCCAGGCCTGGCTGTCGTACTGGGCACCGAGCGCGGACACGGCCGCGTTGGCGACGACGACGTCGAGCCTGCCGAGCTCCACGACCGCCCGCTGCGCGGCGGCCTTCATCGCCTCGGGGCTGCGGACGTCGGCCTTGATCGCCAGGCAGCGGCGGTCGAGCGCCTCGACCGCCTTCAGCGTCTGCTGCAGGTCATCCTCACTCGCCAGCGGGTAGTCGACCGTCGGGATGTCCTCGCACAGGTCGATCGCGACGATGTCGGCTCCCTGGCGCGCCAGCTCGATCGCGTGGTTGCGACCCTGGCCGCGGGCCGCGCCGGTGATGAGTACGACCTTGTCTTCTACCCGCCCCATGGCAGGTCCTCTCTGTCGGTCCGGTCAGTTCAGGTCGTTGCCGGAGATCATGCCGCCGTCGATGACGAACTCGCTGGCAGTCGCGTAGCTGCTCTCGTCCGAGGCCAGGTAGACCACGAACGGGCTGATCTCGCGCCGGCGGCCGATGCGCGGGATGGGCTGGCGGCCGAAGAGCGTCGCCGGGTCGACGTCGGCGGTGGCCTCGCTCAGGACGAAGTCGGTGAGCACTCCCCCCGGGTGCACGGAGTTGACCCGGATGTTGTGCCTGCCCAGATCCCGCGCGGCGGACTTGGTCATGCCGCGCAGCGCCCACTTGGTCATCGAGTACGCGAACAGCCCGCCCTTGCCGACCATGCCCGACTCGGAGGAGATGTTGATGATCGAGCCGCCGCCGGCGCGCTTCATCGCCGGAACCGCGGCCTGCATGCCGTGGAACGGCCCCAGCTGGTTGACCGAGAACTGCCGCATGAAGTCGGCCTCGCTCGTGGCCTCGAGGCCGGCGGGGATCATGATGCCGGCGTTGTTGACCAGCACGTTCAGCGACCCGAAGCTCGCCTCGGCGGCGGCGACGGCCGCGTCCCAGTCCTCGCGCCGGGTGACGTCCAGGTGCACGTACACCGCGGCATCGCCGAGCTCGTCGGCGACGGCCTTGCCGCGGTCGTCCAGGATGTCGCCCAGCACCACCCGCGCGCCCTCGGCGACGAAGACACGGCTGTGCGTCTCGCCCATCCCCTTCGCACCGCCGGAGATGAGCGCCACCTTGCCGTCTAGCCGACCCATGAAATGCCTTTCGTCGTTCCGGCTGCCGAGCGGCCGGGGTCGTCCGGCTTCCTGCTAGCGGGCCTATGGCCGCGGCAGGTACTGCACCTGCTCGCGGTCGCGGACGGCCCGCAGGCCGGTGCGGAAGTCGGGCTCGCCGGCCATCCGGTCCATGTCCTCGACAGACCGCACGTACGCGGTCTCGAGGTCGCTGAGGTCACCCCATACGTCGCGGTAGACCTGCCTCTTCATGACGCGCAGCGCGCTGGGCGAGGAGTGCTGCGCCATGCCACGCGCGAACTCCTGGGTCTGCTCGCGGAAGGTATCGGCGTCCCAGCTGCGCCGCACGAAGCCGAGTTCCTTGGCGTCCCTACCGGACATGACGGGGTTGGTCAGCAGGATCTCCAGGGCGTTCTGCAGGCCGACGATCCGCACCAGGGTCCACGCCAGGCCGTACTCGGCGGGCAGGCCGAGGCCAGCGAACGAGGGCGTGATCTTGTTCTGCTCGACCGAGACCCGGAAGTCGGCGAAGCAGGCCAGGACGAAACCGGCACCGGCGCAAGGGCCGTTCAGCGCGGCCACGACCGGCTTGCCGAGCGCCAGCGGGTACGTGTGGTTGTGCCGCAGTGCCGGCGGGGCGTCGTCCGGGAACGGCGGAAGGTCGACCGCCGCGCGCTGGTAGGACCCGCCCTGCGAGTCCATGTCAGACAGGATTTGCATGTCCGCGCCCACGCAGAAGTAGTCCCCTGCGCCGGTCACGACGATCGCGCCCACGTCCGGGTCAGTGTCGGCGGTGTGCAGGGCCCAGCGGTACTCCAGGGCCATCCGCCCGTTCCAGGCGTTGCGCCGCTCGGGGCGGTCGAGCATCACCGTGGCGACGTTGTCGGTGACGGTGTAGGCGATGGTCTCGAACTCGGCGGGCTGCACGCCGCTCACCAGCGCGAGATCATGCCGGCGTCGACGGGTAGCGCCGAGCCGGTGATGTACTTGGCCTCGTCCGACGCGAGGAAGACGACCAGATCACTCACGTCCTCGGACTGGATCCACGGCACCGGCAGGACGTTCAGGCGTTTGGCGACCCGGGCGAAGGCCTCCTGCGACTGGTCCTGCTGGCCGGGCAGGAACAGCTCCAGGGTCTCCTGGTTCTGCACCATCGGGGTGTCGACGGTGGTGGGATGGATGGTGTTGACCCGGATGCGGTCGCGTCCGAGCTCGAGCGCGAGCACCTTCATCAGGCCGACCAGGCCGTGCTTGGCGGCGGCGTAGTGAGCCGCGTTGGGGATGCCGCGCAGACCGGACGTCGAGCTGGTGATGATCACAGACCCGCCCTCGCCGTGGGCCTTGACGTGCGGGACGGACGCGCGGATCGTCCGCCAGACACCGCTGAGGTTGACGCTGATCATCTCGTCCCAGTCCAGCTCGCTCAGCTCGAGCGCCGGCCGGTAGGACGCGATGCCGGCGTTGGCCACGACGACGTCGAGGCGGCCGAACTCGGCGATGCCCTCGTCGACCGCAGCGGTCAGGGCGGCCAGGTCCTGGACGTCGGCCTGCCGGGCGACGATCCGGCGGTCCAGCGCCTGGACCTGCGCGACCGTCTCGTCCAGGTCGGCCTTGCTCGACATGGGGTAGCCGACCGAGTCGAGCTGCTCACAGATGTCGACGGCGATGATGTCGGCGCCCTCTGCGGCCAGCCGCACGGCGTGACTGCGGCCCTGCCCTCGGGCGGCACCGGTGACGAAGGCGACCTTGCCGGCCAGCCTGTTGCTGATCATGTAGCGGAAGTCCCTGCGGTGTCGTGTGTCAGAAGCCGAGCTTGCGGCCGTTGAGGTCCTTGAGGATCTCGGTGGTGCCGCCGTAGAGCCGCTGGATGCGGGCGTCCTTCCAGATCTGGGCGATCTCGTACTCGTTGATGTAGCCGTAGCCGCCGAACATCTGCATACAGCGGTCGACGATCTCCCACTCGAGCTCGGTGATCCACCACTTCGCGCCGGCGGCGTCCTCGGCGCTCAGGGTCTTGTCGACCACGCCGAGGATGCACTGATCGAGATATGTGCGGGCGACCTGGAGCTTGGTGTGCATCTCGGACAGCGCGTGGCGGTTGACCTGGAAGTTGCCGATCGGCTGGCCGAAGGCCTGCCGATCCCGCGCGTACGCCATGGTGAGGTCGAAGGCGTGCTCGGCGCCGGTGAGGCCGCCGATGGCGATGCCGAGGCGCTCCTGCGGCAGGTTCCGCATCAGCGCGTAGAAGCCGCGGCCCTCCTCGCCCAGCCGGTTGCTGTCGGGGACGCGCACGTCACTGAAGAACAGCTCCATCGTGTCGGACGTGCGCTGGCCGATCTTGTCCAGCTTCTTGCCTCGCGTGAAGCCGGGACGGTCGGTCTCGACGATAAACAGCGTGAAGCCCTTGTGCCCCGCCTCGGGGTCGGTGCGCGCGACGACGATGACGAAGTCGGCGAGGAAGCCGCCGCTGATGAAGGTCTTGCTGCCGTTGATGACCCACTCTCCCCCGCCGGCTGCACTGGCGGGGGTACCCCCACTGCCGTCACGCACAGCGCTGGTGCGGATGCCCGCCAGGTCGGACCCGGCGCCGGGCTCGGACATCGCGATGGCGCCGAGCACGTCGCCGGTGGCCATGCCGGGCAGCCAGCGCTGCCGCTGCTCCTCGGTGCCGAGGTGCACGATGTACGGGGCCACGATCTCGTTCTGCAGGGTGAGCGCCACCCCGGAGCGGGTCCGGGTAGCGGCCTCGATGATCATCGCGTTGAAGCGGTAGTCGCCGCTGCCGATGCCGCCGTACTGCTCCGGGATCTCAATGCCGAGCAGGCCCTGGGCGGCCGACTGCCTCCAGATCTCCCGGCCGACGTGCCCCTGCTCCTCCCACTCGGCCCGGTGCGGCGCGGCGAACTTCTCTAAGAAGTCGATGGCGGCCTGTCGCAGAGCCAGATGCTCTGGCTCGAGGATCGTCCGCTTCACTGTGCGTTCCCTTCAGAAGCCGAGCTCGGCGCGGTGCGGACGGCATACTTCTCGAAGAAGGCGCGGGCGGTGTCGCGCAGCGCCAGGTGCTCGCCCCACCTGTCACCACGGCCGTCCGGCCGTGGTGACAGGCCCATCACCGCACCTCCGGCTTCGGTTTCTCGACCGCGCCCATGTCGAGCTCGCTGCCGGGGTTGCCCAGCTGCGTGTAGTGCAGCGGCACCTCGCGGCCGGCACCCGGCGACATCGAGAACGAGTCCCACATCGCCTTGACCGTTCCCTGCACGGCCAGCGGCGGCTTGGTGGCCAGGCGCCGGGCCAGGACGTCCGCGCGCGCCCACAGCTCCTCGCGTGGGACGACCTCGCTGACCAGGCCGATGTTGTAGGCCCGCTGCGCACCCATCCGCTCATCGAGCCCGAAGAGGGCCCAGCGCATCGCCTCACCGATCGGGATGCGGCGCATCAACCCCACCGGCTCCAGCGCCGAGACCATCCCGTAGGTGGTGTGCGGGTCGAAGAATGTGGCCTCGTCCGAGCAGATGATCACGTCGGCCTCGTTCAGCCAGTACATCGCACCGCCGGCGCACATGCCGTGCACGGCGACGATCAGCGGCTTCCACACCCGGTTCTGCTTCGCGCCCAGAGAGAGCCCGGGGTCCTCGGCACTGAACGGGTTCTCGTGCCGGAAGCGGCCTTCCTTCCGGTCGAGGCCCGTGCAGAACGCTCGTTCTCCTGCCGCCCGGAGGACCACGACGTGGATGTCGTCGTCGATCCGGCACCGCTTCCAGATCGCGATGAACTCGTCGAGCATCTCCTGGTTGAAGGCGTTCATCACCTCCGGCCGGTTCAGCGTGATCGTCGCGACATGGTCGGTGACGTCGAACAGGACGGTCTGATAGTCGCTCACGTGGTCTTCCTTCACAGTGCGATGTGCACGTTCTTGAGGCGCATCAGTTGCAGCAGCCCCTCGCGGCCGCCCTCCTTGCCGTGGCCGCTGGCCTTCCAGCCGCCGAACGGCGCGGCCGGGGGCAGCCCGGCCAGGCTGTTCACCGAGACGTACCCGGCGTCCAGTGCCGCCGCGACACGGTGTGCGCGCCGCAGGCTCTCGGTCCAGACGTAGCCGGCCAGGCCGAAGTCGTTGTCGTTCGCGATGGCGACGGCCTGCTCCTCGTCGTCGAACGGGATGACGCTGAGGACCGGGCCGAAGACCTCCTCGCGGGCCAGCCGGCTGGCGGGGTCGACGTCGTAGTAGACGGTGGGGCGCAGGTAGTAGCCGTCGGCGAGATCTCCGCCGACCGCCTCGCCGCCGGTGAGCAGGCTGCCGTCGTGGTCGGACGCGATGCGGGCCATGATGCCCAGGATCCGTTCGAAGGACTGCCGGTTCGCGACGGGTCCCATGGTGGTCTGCTCCCCGAAGGGGCGCCCGACGGTGAAGCCGGATGCGGTCTTGTTCAGCGTCTCCAGAACCTGGTCGTAGACGCCGCGCTGCACGAGCAGGCGGGTGGGCAGGAAGCAGCCCTGGCCGCTGTTCTGGGCGACGGCGAGGACGGCCGCGAGCTTCGCTGCGCGGGGCACGTCGGCGTCGTCGAAGATCAGGGAGGCGGACTTGCCCCCGAGCTCGAAGACCGTGGGCACCTGCCGCTCGGCGGCGAGCGCACCGATCGAGCGCGCCGCGACGTTGCCCCCCGTGAAGCTGATCAACCCCACGCCGGGGTGCCGGCACAGCGCTTGTCCGATGTCCGGTCCGCCCGGGACCACGTTGAACAGGCCCGGCGGCAGGCCGGCCTCGGTGGCGATCTGCGCGAACATCCCGCTGGAGAGCGGCGCGAAGTCCGACGGCTTCAGGACGATCGCGTTCCCGGCGGCCAGGGCGGCGGGGACCTTCACGGCCAGGCCGAGGGCGGGGCCGTTCCAGGGGATGATGCCGCCGACGACGCCGTAGGGCTGGTAGACGCCGTAGTCGTGGGTGCCGGGCACCGGTGCCACCAGACCCTCGATCTTGTCGGCCCAGCCGGCGTAATACGAGAACCACTCGATCGCGCCGAGCGTTCCGAGGACCGACGTGCGGATCGGCATGCCCATCTCCAGGGTGCCGACCGCGGCGAGCTCCAGGTGCCGTGCGCGCAGCGCGCTCGCGATGTCGGTCAGGATGTCGCGCCGCTGGGCCGGGGTGAGGCGCATCCACTGTTTCTGGGCTACCTGCGCCGAGACGACGGCGCGGTCGATGTCGGCGGCACCGGCGAGGTTCCACGTGCCGAGCGGCGTACCGTCGCCGGGGTGCAGGTGCTCGTGCAGCTCGCCGGTGGCGTTCGGCACGAACTCGCCGTCGATGTACACGGCCGCCGGCGGCAGCATGCCGCGCGCGGTGGTCTCGTCGACGGGGACGGTCCTGGCCGATGTCATAAGTCTCCTCCGAGCCGGGCGGCCACGAGGCGGTTCACCGCAGGCCGGTCGACCTTGCCATTGGGGACGCGCGGCAGCCTGTCCACCCGCAGCAGTTTGCGCGGGCGCTTGTATGCGGTCAGCCGTCCGGCGAGCTCGGCGAGGATCTCGGCCTCACCGGCCTCCGACTCGACCACGGCCACCGGGATTTCCCCGAGCCGCTCGTCCGGCCACGAGACGACCACGGCCTCGACAACGCGCTCGTCGTTCTCGAGCACCGCCTCGACCTCCTCGGGCGTGATGTTGAACCCACCGCAGATGATGATGTTCTTGAGCCTGCCCGTGATGTAGAGGTAGCCGTCCTCGTCGAGGCGTCCGAGATCGCCCGTGCGAAGCCACTCGACGGCCCGTGCGGGCGCGTCGCCCTCCGCGGAGAGATAGCCCTGCATCGCGGACCTGGACCGCACCCAGATCTCGCCGGAATCACCCTGCGGCACGTCCAGACCGTCCGCTCCGACGAGGCGCAGCTCCACGCCCGGCAGCGGGCGGCCGACCGAACCGGGGCGGCGGTTGCCCGCGAGCACGTCCTTGACGCTCTCGACCGCGATCCCGCCGAAGGCCTCGGTCTGGCCGTAGGCCTGCAGGACTGGCACGCCGAACCGTTCCTCGAAGGCCTCGCGCAGCGCCGGCGTCAGCGGAGCGGTACCCGACGACACGTAGCGGACCCTGCCGAGGCGGTCGCCGGGCTTGGTCTCGTCCAACAGCATGCGCAGCATCGCCGGGTTCAGCGTGAGGTTGTCGATGCCGTGCTCGTCCACCAGGCGCTTGGTCAGGGCGCCACTGAACTTGCGCAGCAGCACGACGTCCCGGCCCACGTACAGCGCGAACAGCAGGCGCACCATGCCCGCGGTGTGCGACAGCGGGTTGGCAATCAGGTTCGGCGGCTTCGCTGCGTCCGGCAGGGGGCTCGGGCCAGTGTCGGAGCGGAACGCCGAGACGGTCGAGCGCAGGTTCGCCCAGGCGTTGTCGTGGGTCAGCAGCACACCCTTGGGCGCACCCGTCGAACCGGAAGTGAGCAGCACCAGCGCGGGGTCACTGCCGAGGACGTCTTGCGGTACGGGCAGCACGACGGGCTCCGCCGCGCCGCCCCGTTGCAGCCGGGCGAACGGCAGGGCGGGGACGGGCAGACCCGCCTCGATGACCTTGTCCTCCGGGTCACAGACGATGGCGGTGGCACCGAGCGTGTCGACCACCCCGGCGACCTCCTGCACCGGGGCGGCCGGGTGCATCGGCAGAGCGGCACCCCCCCGGAGCCACGCCGCGACCAGCGCCGGCAGGAACCGTTCGTCGTTGCCGACACGGATCAGGACACGCGAGCCATGCCCCACACCGGCAGCCGCCAGTGCGGCGTCCAGGTCCGCCGCCGCGAAGGCGAGCTCGCCGAAGGTGAACGCCGGTTCCCCCTCGACGAACAGGAACCCGTGCCCGGGCGCCTCGACCGCCCGCCAGGCCAGCAGGCCGGCGAGCGATCCGGCGCCAACCCGGGCAGCCAGCCGCTCTACGTCGACGGGCTGCGCCGGAGAAGTTGTGTCCACTGAGTGCGTCCCCTTGCGATGTGGCGAGCGTCAGACCTTGGTCGAATCCGCGCTGAACCTGGCCTTGCCGACGACCTCGATGAGCTGCTTCTTGATCTTCCACTCGCTGCCGACCTTGACCAGGTCCCAGGTGTAGTCGACCGAGAAGACCTGCCGGTGGAAGAAGACGATGAACTTCGCCGTGGACGTCGCGGTCGTGGCGTCCTCGCCCACCGTGGTGAACTGGCCGGCAGGGTGGTGTGCGACGGCGTCGGGGGCGTTCTCGTAGAAGCCCCGCAGCTCGTCCTTGCCGCGGTAGACCGTGCCGTACACCTTCTCGGCGTCGAAGACACCGTCCTCGGTGTAGAGGTCCAGCACGCCGTCCCAGCCCGGGTGATCGCAGTGGTGGCCGTATCTGGCTGCCAGCTCCTGGATGTCGAGCTTGGCCTGGAGCATGTCGAGTTGGCTCATGTCGTCTGTCCCGCCGTCATAGTCTGAGAAGATTAAATCGTTATATCAGTTGCCGATCGTCGCGCCTAGGATCCAGGGTGTGGACTCGCCCCGGCTCGCGGTGTAGGTGGCGCGCCGCATCGAGTCGGACGTGCTCGCTGGCGGCGCCGCCTTTCCGCGCCCGGCGATGGCTGCGATTTGCCCCGGCGATCGGGGCGGGGGGGTTTCGTCAGCACCGACCGGCGGAGCAGGCAGGGTCAGGACTTGGGCAGGCCCAGGCCGCGCTCGCCGATGATGTTGCGCTGGACGTCCTTGGTGCCCGCGCCGATCGTGACCTTGTAGCCGTCCAGGTGCCGCTCCAGGATCGCGGCGTCGGCGCCGTAGACGATGCCGTCGGCGTCGGCACCGTCGACCACGATGCGGTCGACCTTCTGCCGCAGCTCCGAGTAGTACAGCCGGATCATCGACGCCGCCGTGCCGAGGTCCTGGCCGTGCGCGCTGCGCGAGACCATCCGCAGGGTCATCGCGTACATCGCCCGCGCCTCGGCGCGCGCCTGGACGAGGCCGAACGTCACCGCGTCGTCGCGCCGGCCGCGCTCGGCGAGCCGCTGCTCGATGTAGCGGGCTAGCTCCAGCTGCTCGCGCAGAAAACCCGTCCCACGCTCGAAGCCGAGGGTCGCCATGGCGACCGACCAGCCGTTGCCCAGCCCCCCGACCACGTTAGCCAACGGGATGCGGACCTCGTCGTAGAAGACCTCGCTGAACTCCGTGGTGCCCGCCATCGTCATGATCGGGCGCACCTGCACGCCCGGCAGGGTCATGTCGCAGATGATCCAGGTGAGGCCGTGGTGGCGCTGCGAATCGGGATCGGTACGGACCAGCAGTTCCTGGTGGTCGGCGAGGTCGGCCTCGCTCGTCCAGATCTTCTGGCCGGTGACGACCAGGTGCTCGCCGTCCACGACCCCCCGGGTACGCAGGGACGCGAGATCGGAACCGGCGCCGGGTTCGGAGAAGCCCTGGCACCACACCGACTCGCCGCGCAGGATCCGCGGCAGGTGGAAGGCCTTCTGCGCGTCGTCGGCACGGGCGATCAGGGTCGGCCCGGCGTGGTTGATACCGACGAAGCCGCAGCCGATGTCGGGCGCGTTCGCCCGGACGTACTCCTCGAACCAGATCAGCTGTTCGCCCAGGCCCATGCCGACGCCGCCGTACTCGGCCGGCCAGGAGACGCCGGCATAGCCGCCGTCGTACTGCGCCCGCTGCCAGTCCAGGTCGAACTGCCGTCCGGCCTTCCGGCCGGTGGGACGGGGCTCGCTCGGGACGTTATCGGCGAGCCAGTCGCGCACCTTGGCACGGAACTCGGCGTCGGTCCCAACGTCACTCAACTGCATCGCGGCACTCCTCGGCCGTGAACGGTCTTCGGGGTCACCATGGGCTCGGCGCGTCCTTGAGCCCGTCGCGCCGCGAGACGGTCGTCCCGAACGACGCGGCGAGCACCTGCGCCCTTTTCACGTACTGCTGGGCACGGTGCTCCTCGGTGAACCCGATGGCGCCGTGGTTCTGGATGTTGTCGCGGCTGTTGACCAGCGCGGCACCGGAGGCGACGGCGAAGGCGGCCATGGCGTCGAAGCCTGCCTGCGGCAGCCCCTCGTCCAGCCCGACGGCGGCCAGCGCGGTGGCGGCCCAGGCCGCCTCGGCGCGGACGGCCATGTCGGCGCACCGGTGCTTGACGGCCTGGAACGACCCGATCTGCCTGCCGTACTGCACGCGGTCGATGCCGTACTGGACGGACATGTCGCGGGTGCACTCGGCGATACCGGCCGCCTGCGCGGCGGCGAGGACCTGCCAGGCGCCCAGGACATGGTCGCGGGCCGGCGTGGGCAGGGCCGGCGCGTCCGTCAGGTCGGCCGCCGCGGTGATCAGGTGGAACGCCGGGTCCACAGTCGGCAGGCCCTGCTCGTCGGCGGTAAGGGCAACGTCGACGAGGTGGAGTTCGCCGTCGGCGGAGCGGACGAGCAGGATGCCCGCCGGCTCGGCGTCCCGGAAGTACCGCAGCCGCCCGTCCGGGCCGGCCTCGGCGAGTGCCGCCCGCAGCGAGCCGGTGACCAGCCCGTCCAGCAGGTCTGTGCGCCCCGACTCCAGGACGGCATGGGCGGCCAGCGAGTTGGCGAGGAACGGCCCCACCGCCAGGGCACGGCCGATCTCGCGGAACAGCATGATCTGCATGCAGACCCCGTACCCGACGCCGCCGGCCTCCTCGGGCAGGGCCAGGGCCAGCCACCCCAGGTCGGCGCACTGCCGCCAGAGCGCGGCGGCTGCGCCGGGCGTGGTGTCCTGCTCGGACAGCAGCCGCGCCGCGGTCTCGCCGACGGTGAGCTGGTCGTCGTCCTCGGCGAGGTCGATCATGTGGCACCTCCGACGGGTGCGCCGAACTCCAGGGTCGCGAGCTCCTGCCGCAGCGATTCGGGGTCACCGAGGTACTCGCGGTTGAGCAGCGCGCGCTTCAGATAGACGTGCAGGTCGCACTCCCAGGTGTAGCCGATGCCGCCGTGCAGCTCGATCGCGTCGCGGACGGCCTGCACATACGCATCGCCCAGGTGGGCCTTCGCGAGCGCGGCGGCCGCGGCCGCGTCGGGCAGCCCCTCGTCGTAGGCATAGGCGGCGTACCAGTACAGACCGCGGCACGGCTCGACGAGGAAGGCCAGGTCGGCGACCTGGTGCTTGACAGCTTGGAACGCGCCGATCAGCTGGCCGAACTGCTGCCGGACCTTCACGTAGGCCACCGTCGCCTCCAGCACCCGCAGCGACCCGCCGAAGCTGTCGGCGGCGACGAGGGTGTGGCCGGCGCCGCGCACCCACCGGACCAGCTCGGCGTCGGCGCCGTCGAGCGGCTCGGGCGTTCCGGTGACCGTGACCTCGTCGATCGGCCGGGTGTAGTCGATGCCCGGAAGGGCTTGTGCCGCCATGCCGTCCGGGGTCAGCAGGGCCAGTGCGTCGCCGCGACGGAGCACCATGACGTCCGCCGACCGGCCGCCCAGCACCGGTGTGCCCCGCTGGTCCCAGATCAGCGAGGCCCGCAGCGAGCCGTCGGCCAGTCCGGGCAGCCAGCGGGAACGCTGCTGCTGCGACCCACCATGCATGATCGCGGCAGTGGCGAGCCAGTGCGCGATCCACGGGCCGGGGGCGGCGCCGTAGCCGAGCGCCTGGGCGGCGACAGCCGCGTCGAGCAGGCCGAGGCCGAGGCCGCCGTGCTCCTCCGAGACGAGGATGCCGCCCAGGCCGAGTTCCGCGAGCCCCTTCCAGGCCGGCCCGTCCCAACCGGGCTCGGAGCCGGCGGCCTCGGCGGCGGCCAGCGTGCGCCCGACCGGCTGGTCCTTCTGCAGGTAGCCGCGCACGGTCTCCTCCAGCAGATACTGCTCCGGGCTGAGGTCGAAGTTCATGCCGTGGCCCCTGCCTCGTCGCGCGGCAGTCCCAGGCCGCGCTCGGCGATGATGTTGCGCTGGATGTTGGAGGTTCCGCCCGCGATGGCCACGCCCAGCGAGCCGAAGAACTGGTTGAGCCACCGCTCGTCCCCCGGCGGCGTCGAGAGCTGGGGATCGAGGTAGCCGGCGGGGCCGAGCACCTCCAGGGCGATGCGCGAGACCCGCATGGCCACCTCCGTGTGCACCAGCTTGTTCAGCAACTGCAGCAGGTCGGGCGCGTCCCCGGTGTCGCGGGAGGCCTGGATCAGCGCGGAGTAGCGCTGGGCCTCGATCCAGCCCCGCAGCTTCATCAGCTCGCTGCGGATCCGGGTGTCCGACAGGCCGCGCCCGCCGGACCGCTCGGAGCGACGGGCCAGCTTGACCAGCGAGGCGAACAGCTGCGCGGACGTCTCGGGCGCGGCGAGCGTCGTCCGCTCCGCGGCCAGCGTCGTCCGGGAGACCGTCCAGCCCTGCCCCCGCTCACCAACCAGCAGGTCGGCGGGAGTCCGCGCGCCGGTGAGGAAGACCTCGCTGAACTCGGACGAGCCGGTGATCTGACGCAGGGGTCGCACCTCCACCCCCGGCTGGCTCATGTCCATCAGCAGGTAGGAAAGACCGGCCCGCCGCGGCGTGTCCGGCTCGGTGCGGGCCAGCAGCAGCATCCAATGCGCTCCGGAGGCCTCGGACGTCCAGACCTTCTGGCCGTTGATCACCCACTCGTCGCCCTCGAGCACCGCGGTGGTGCGCAGCGATTCGAGGTCGCTGCCGGCCTCCGGCTCGCTGTAGCCCTGGCACCAGCGCAGCGTCCCGGCCATGGTCGGCGGGATGAAGCGCTCCTTCTGCTCCGCGGTGCCCCAGCGCAGCAGGGTCGGGACGGCCAGCGCGATGCCGATGCCGCCGAGCTCCCGCGGCGCCTTCGCCCGGCCGAACTCCTCGCGCACCACCTGGGCGCGCATCGCATCGGGTTCCTGCCCGGCCCCGCCGAACTCGACCGGGACCGTGCGGTAGATCAGCCCGGCCCGGACGGCCCGGGCGCGGAAATCTCCGACGTACGCACGGTCCTTGGCCCCCGCCGCGTTCCAGTTCTCGTCCAGGAAGGCCCGCACCTCCGTGCGGAACTGCTCGTACTGCGCCCCGTAGGACAGGTCCATGACTCTGCTCGCCTCATCGTGAACCACAACACTGCCGCAATTAGCTGACTCAATGTACCTTCTCATACATGAGGAAGGTGAAGTCATTCGGTGCACTTACTTCCGATCTGGCAGCCGCCGAGCCGGCCGCGCCGGCGCTCACCTGCGGCGACGTCACGCTCACCCGGGCGGAATTGGACGCCCGCACGAACCGGCGCGCGCGGCTGTACGCCGCGGCCGGTGTCACGCAGGGTGCGCTCGTCGCGGTGCAACTGCCCAACTCTGTCGAACTGGTCGAGGCCGTCGTGGCGACGTGGAAGCTCGGCGCCGTCCCCCTCGTGCTCTCCTACGCGATGCCGGCCGCCGAGCGTGACCCGGTCCTGCGGCTCGGCTCGCCCGCTCTGCTCGTGGACCGGCACAGCGATGCCTGGCTGGACGAGGACGCCTCGCCGCTGCCGGACGCGATGCCGCCGAACTGGCGGGCCTCGACCTCGGGCGGGAGCACGGGGCGCCCCAAGCTCATCTACTCCACCCGCCCGGGCAGCGCGGACCCCGACGAGGTGACCCTGCACCTCGGCCCCGGGGGCGCGGTCGCGGTGCCGGGGCCGCTCTACCACGGCGCGCCGTTCATGTTCATGACGTTCGGTCTGATGCGCGGCAAGCACGTCGGCCTGCTGCCGAAGTTCGACGCGGAGGCAGCCCTGCACCTGGTGCAGCAGATCCGGGCCGACTACATGCTGCTCGTCCCGACGATGATGAACCGGATCTCCAAGCTGCCCAAGCAGGTGCGGGACGGCTACGACGTCTCGTCCCTGCGCAGCGTGCTGCACCTGGGCTCGAGCTGCCCGCCGGACCTCAAGCGCGCGTGGATCGACTGGCTCGGCGCCCGCACCATCCTGGAGCTGTACGCCGGCACCGAGGGGCAGGCGACCACCTGGATCCGCGGCGACCAGTGGCTGGAACACCCGGGTTCGGTGGGGCGACCCGTGGGCGGCGCCGAGATGCGAGCCTTCGGGCAGGACGGCGGCGAACTGCCACCCGGCGAGGTCGGGGAGATCTTCATGCGGCCGCCCGCCGGGACGCCGAAGGCGTACGAGTACGTCGGGGCAGAGGCGAAGGCGCACGGGGCCTGGGAGTCGCTCGGCGACATCGGCTGGGTGGATGCCGACGGCTACGTCTACATCCTCGACCGCCGCACCGACCTGATCCTCAGTGGCGGGGCGAACATCTATCCCGCCGAGGTCGAGGCCGCGCTGGAGGCGTATCCCGACGTGCGGGCCGCCGCCGTCATCGGACTGCCAGACGACGACCTCGGCCAGCGGGTGCACGCCGTGATCGAACCGGCCGCCGGGGCGGTCGTGGACGAGGACACGCTGCGGGCCCACCTCAAGGATCGACTACTGCGCTACAAGACCCCACGCACGTTCGAGTTCGTCGAGGGTCCCCTCCGCGACGAGGCCGGCAAGGTGCGCCGCGGCGCCCTGGTCGCCGCCCGCACCAGGGACCACGCACAGGAAGTAGGACGCAACTGATGGACCTGGGTGTCATCCTCGGAACCTGGAACGGCAGCCGCAAGGACGCCGACGAGATCCTCGCGACCGTGCAGGAGGCAGAGCGGCTCGGCTACTCGATCGCCTGGGTGCCCGAGCTCTACGGCGCCGACGCACCCACCGTGATGTCCTGGCTCGCCGCGAACACGAGCACGATCCGGATCGGATCCGCGGTGATGCAGATCCCGGCGCGCTCTGCCACCACTACGGCGATGACGGCTGCCACGCTCGTCGCGCTCTACGGCGACCGCATCGTCCTGGGCCTGGGCGTCTCCGGCCCGCAGGTGTCCGAGGGCTGGTACGGCACCCCGTGGCAGGACCCGCACGGGCGGACTCGCGAGTACATCGAGGTTGTCAGGCTGGCGATGAGCCGAGAGCGGGTGCGCTACGACGGCAAGCACCTCAAGCTCCCCGGGCGGCAGGACTACCGGCCGATCAAGCTCGTGCTGCGCAACGAGGTGCACGTCCCGATCCTGCTGGCGGCGATCGGGCCACGGAACATCCGACTGGCCGCACAGATCTGCGACGGGTGGCTGCCGGCCATCGTCCTGCCGGAGCGGTTCGGCCCGATCCGCGAGCGGTTCACCTCCGCTCTGGAGGCCGCGGGACGCAAGCGGGACGATGTCGTCATCGCCGCCTCGACCGGCGCCGTCATCAACGACGACCTCGAGACCGCGCGCAACGTGTACCGCCCGTACATCACGCTGCTGATCGGCGGCATGGGCACGCGGGAGCAGAACTTCTACCGCGACCTGGTCACCGAGTACGGCTACGGCGAGATCGCGCGGGAGATCACCGAGCTCTACCTGGCCGGCCGCGTCAAGGAGGCCGAGGCGCTCACCCCTGCCGAGCTCATCGACGGGATCGGGCTGGTCGGCGACGAGGCGCGGGGCGCGCAGCGCCTCGCCGCCTACCGCGCGGCCGGGATCGACATCTTCTCCATCGCCCCCTCCGGCCGCACGGTCGAGGAGAAGCTCGGCACCCTGCGCGCCGTGGCGTCAGCCGCCGGACTCTGAACGGCCCGGGACAACAACTCGGGGCCCCGACCGGATGTCCGGTCGGGGCCCCGTCCTGCAGCGGTATGGCCTCACATCTTGGCTGTCACACCCTTGACGATCTCACCGCAGACCGGGCCGGCCCCCTGCTGCGGGACGAACTTGTTGCCGTCGAAGCGGGTGACGTAGAAGCAGTTGCCCTGGTCGTGGCCGCCCGCCGCGGGCTTGACGTCCGCGAAGTTGGTGGGCGTGGTGATGCCCGCGCCGTCCCAGGTGGCCTTGCGCAGCTCCGTAACGAAGGCTTCCTTGCTGGCATCCGCGCCCGGCAGCTTGAGCCCGGTGATGAAGAGGTCCGTCGTCAGCCAGCACACCGTCTCGTCGAACGTCGGAATCGCATTGGCCTTGGCACCGGAGTACTTCGCCAGCGCCGACTGCAGTTCCAGGATCCGCGGGTTCGCGGACTCGATCGGCGCGGTCAGCGAGTAGAAGTCGACGTCCTTGGATGCCTCACGCGTCGCCGGGTCGTCGAGCACGGTCTGCCCGTACCCGGTGGCGAGGACCACCGACTTCAGCTGGACGCCCGCCTGGCGCAGCGCCTTCACCAGCGCGTAGCCGGTCGACGGGACGACCGGGACGTACAACGCATCCGTGCCCGAGGCCTTGATCTTCTGGACGATCGCTCCGACGTCGGTGCTACCGAACGCCAGCGAGTTGTCCAGGTAACCGGCCTGCAGCCCGACAGCCTTGGCACTCTCGACCGACGCGACGGCGGCCAGCGCCGCGGCGGGGCTGGCGCCGTACCCGATCGCGCCCACCTTGGTGGCGCCGATGGACTTGAAGTACTTGCCCCACGTGGTGGCCACCAGGCCGTACTGGCCGTAGCCATAGGCGTCGAAGATGCTCGGGTACTTGTCCGGCTTGAACCAGTAGTCACCGGAGGCGTAGCTCACGCCGGCGACGGGCACACCCAGCTCCGCCGCCTTGTCGGCCCCGGCAGCGAAGTACGCGGACGGCGTGACGATGCCGAACACGTGCTCCTGTTGCACGAGCTTGGTGATCGCCTCGACCACGCCCGGCCCCTCCGACTTGTCGTCGGCCATGACGTACTCGAGCTTGTGGCCGTTGATGCCACCCTTGTCGTTCTCGACGCCGATGCGCGCCTTGATGCCCGACTCGCAGTTCGCGTTGCTGGAGGCGGCAGCTCCGGTGAGCGAGGCCAGGCCACCGATCCTGATCGGCTTGCTACCGGACGCGCTGGTCGAGCCGCCCCCCGAGTTGCTCCCACTGGAGCTGCACGCCGCGAGGGCCAGGGCCCCGGCGACGAGCAGCGAGGAGACTGCTGTCCTTCTGCGCATATCGATCCAATCCTTGTGAGCCGAGTCACTACATGGGGGCTCAAGGTAAACCTAGCTACCGCTTTTGTAAATAGATTACTGATAGTACTCATTAACAAGCTTTGATCGTACTACGGTGAGTAACGGTGAACCCGCCCGCGCCAGGGCGATCGTCGCCGCGTCAGCCGACGGCGGCGCAGCCCGCCTGGGCAGCGAGATGATCGACGCCCCCGTGCTCGATCGCGCCCGGCGGCTGGTGGCCGAGGCCGATCAGGCCGATCAAGCCGTGACGTCGTAGCCGGTGGTCTCGGCCAGCTCGGCCGCCGAGGCCATCAACGTGTCGACCGTCCCGCCGAAGGACTGCAGCAGTTCGTTGTCACCGGCGTTCTGGAAGCCCTGCTCGAGGACGACGGCCAGCTTCCAGCGAGCGAGCACCAGGTAATAGTCGACATCGTCGACCTGGCGCCCCGAGACCTCGGCGTAGTGGGCGAGCAGCTTGTCGCGCGAGGGCATGGCCGACAGGTCCATGTAGTTCGTGCTGTTGGAGACCGTCTGCCCCTCGGCCGGCCAGTCGCGCAGGCACCACGCGAGGTCCAGCTTCGGGTCGCCGATGGTGGCCATCTCCCAGTCGACGATCGCGGCCAGCCGCCCGGGTCTGCCGTGCGCGAACATCACATTCGCGAACTGGTAGTCGCCGTGCATGATCCCGGGAACGAAGTCGATCGGACGGTGGGTGCGCAGCCATTCCGTCGCGGTGGCCATGCCGGCCACGTCGGGACGGCCGTTGCACTTCTCCCAGAAGCGGAGCCACCGGTCGACCTGCCGGTCGTGGAAGCCGTCCGGCCGGCCGAAGTCGCCCAGGCCCGCCGCCCGCCAGTCGACGCTGCCGAGCCGGGCTGCGCCGTCCACCAGGGCATAGGCCATCTCGGCGCGGGCGTCGGTGTCGGACGCGAACGGTTCGGCGTACCCGCCCTGCTCCGGGAACGCCATCGGCGACCAGCCGTCGATGAAGCCCATCAGGTAGAACGGCCGGCCCAGCACTCCGGCGTCGGCGCAGTGGGCGTAGGCAGGCGCGTGCGGCACGTCCGACCCGGTGAGGGCCTGGATGATCTGCCATTCGCGGTAGATGCCGTCGTCGCGACCGGGGACCGCGTTGCGCGGCGGCTTGCGCAGCGCGAGCCGCAGCCCGCGGCGGCGGATCTCGAAGATCTCGTTCTGGCTGCCGCCGGCGATGTAGGTGACCTCGATCGGCTCGCCGGCCGCGAGCCCCTGCGCGTCCATCCAGGGACCCAGCGCGGTGGTGTCGAGCGTCGGTGCCTCGGTCGCGGTGCCGCTCACGTCCGCACCGCCGCCTGCTGTTCCTTGAGCCAGCTCTGTGCGGCCTCGAGCCGCGCCGGGAGGTACTCGCGGGGCCACAGGCCCTCGTAGGGCTGGTAGCCGCGCAGCACCTGCTTGGCGACGGTCACCTGGTGGACCTCGGTCGGGCCGTCGGCGAGCGCGAGGGTCATGCCGTGACCGTGGAAGTGCACGAACGGCATCTCATGGGTGGTGCCGAGCGCCCCGTGGACCTGGATTGCCCGGCGGGCGACGCCTTCGAGGACGCGCGGGGTGAGCACCTTGATCGCCGCGATGTCCTTGCGCACCCGCTTGTAGTCGTTGTACTTGTCGATCTGCCAGGCCGTGTAGAGCACCAGCAGGCGGAACTGCTGGATGTCGATGTAGGACTCCGCGATCATCTGCTGCACGAGCTGCTTCTCGGAGAGCCGCTCACCCTTGGTGGAGCGCGACAGCGCCCGTTCGGCCATCGCGTCCAGGCAGCGCTGCGCCCCGCCGATCGAGCGCATCGCGTGGTGCACGCGGCCGCCACCGAGGCGCGTCTGCGCGACGACGAAGGCCTCACCCCGCCCGCCGAGCATCGCGCTCGCCGGCACCCGCACGTCGCGGTAGTGCATGAGCGCCTCGCTGCCCTCGCCAAGCGGTTCCATCACGTGCGCCAGGTTGTATTCGATCTCGATGCCGGGCGTGTCCGCCGGTACCAGGAACATCGACATCCGCTCCAGCAGCGGCTTGCCCGGATCGGTGACCGCCATGACGATGAAGAACGAGGCCCAGCGGGCGTTCGAGGAGAAGAACTTGCTGCCGTTGATGACCCAGTCCTCGCCGTCCTGCACGGCGCTGGTCTCGAAGACGTCGGGGTCGGCGCCGCCCTGCGGTTCGGTCATCGAGTAACAGGAGACGATGTCGCCCTCGAGCAGCGGGGCGAGGAACCGCTCCTTCTGCTCGGGAGTGCCGAAGTGGGCGATGATCTCGGCATTGCCGGTGTCCGGGGCCTGCGTGCCGAAGATGCGCGGCGCCCACACCGAGGTGCCGAGGATCTCGTTCAGCAGGGCGAGCTTGAGCTGGCCGTAGCCCTGCCCGCCGAGTTCGGCCCCGAGGTGGCAGGCCCAGAGTCCCTTGTCGCGCACCTGCCGCTTGAGGTTGTCGACGACGGCCTTGCGCTCTCGGTCCAGCGGGGCGTAGTTCTCGTGCGGCCAGAGGACGTCGAGCGGATAAACGTTGGTGGTGACGAAGTCCCGGGTCCAGTCCAGCAGATCCTGGAAGTCCGGGTCGACGCTGAAGTCGAAACCCACGTGGGTGTCCTTTCGAGGGGCCGGTCACGGAATGCCACCGTCGACGCGCACGTAGGAGCTACTGATGTAGCTACCGGCGTCGGAGGCGAGCAGCAGGGCGGCGCCGACGATCTCGTGCGGTTCGCCGATGCGCTGCAGGGCGTAGTTCTTGGCGAGGGCCTCCGAGTCGACCGGGTCCCACGCCTTGGAGATGTCCGTCTTGGTCATTCCGGGCATGAGCGTGTTGACGCGCACCTCCGGCCCGAGGACCTGTGCCATGCCCTCGGTCATCATGTTGAGGGCCGCCTTCGCTCCGGAGTACGGGATCGCGTTGAGCGCGGCGCGCAGCGACCCGGTGGAACTGACGTTGATGATCGCGCCGCTGCCGGCGGCCTTCATCCGCTCACCGAACAGCGATGCCAGCCGGAACGGTCCCTTGAAGTTCAGGCCGATGACCTTGTCGAACATCTCCTCGGTGACGTCGGTCAGCTTGTCGTAGAGGATCGACATGCCGGCGTTGTTGACGAACACGTCGCACTTGCCGAACTCGGCGTAGACCGCCTCCACGAAGGGTTCGGCCTCGTCCCAGTGGGCGGCGTGCAGCTGGTACGGCATCGCCCGGCGCCCGGTGGTCGCCTCGATGTCCCTGGCCACCGCCACGCAGTTATCGATCTTGCGCGAGGCCACGACGACGTCAGCGCCGTTGGCCGCGAAGGCGCGCACCATCTGCTCGCCCATTCCGCGGCTGCCGCCCGTCACGGCGACGACCTTGCCCGACATGTTGAAGACGTCCCGCGCATCCATCACACACTTAGTTAACTGTTTCGGAAGGATGCAGGTCAAGCGGCAAAATTACGCATCAATCCGTCAGAACAGCTTGGCGGCGAAGTCGTCCATGGCCCGGAGCTTGCCAGCGAGGGACGCAGGATGCTCGGTGGGCACGATCGTCCACGGCGCGGAGATGATGCCGGTGACGCCCTTCGCCGCGACCTCGGCGACGGCGTCCCGCTCGTGGTGCCTCTTGCTGACCGAGATCATGATGTCGAACGGGCGGTCGAGCCGGCCCGCCTCCTCGCGGGCGGCGTCGATCCGCTCCAAGATCGCCTCGAGCTCGCCCGGAGCGAAGCGGGTGGCGCCCAGCCAGCCGTCGCACCGGCGTCCGACCCGCTTGAGCGCGACGTCGGTGTGACCCGAGCCGACCCCCACCACACGGTGTGGTCCGGGCCCATGATCCCCTCGAAGCCGAGTTCGTCGGCGCGCCGGGCCAGGCTCAGCAGCTGGTCGGCCGGACAGTTGATGTAGGAGAGCCAGAACCGCATCGGCGTCCTTCGCGGATCGTTGGGTCAGTCCCAGGACAGGGGAAGGTAGTCGAGCCCGGCGACGCCTCCGCCGGAGTGCTCCAGCGGCTGCTCGCCCTCGGTGACGCGGTAGTGCGGGATGCGCTTGTGCCACTCCTCGACCGCGACGATGAGTTCGCGCCGGGCCAGGTGCGACCCCAGGCAGCGGTGCGGCCCGGCGCCGAAGGCCAGGTTGCCGAACACGGAGCGGTCGATGTCGATCTCGCCGGCGTCGGCGAAGGCCTCCTCGTCCATGCTGGCGAACGCGAGCGGCATCGCCACCATGTCTCCTGCCTTCATCGGGCAGCCGTGGAAGTCGGTGTCGCGCGTGACCCGGCGGCCGACGCGCACATCGAGTAGTAGCGCAGCAGCTCCTCCACGGCGTTGGGGATGCGGCCCGGGTCGGCGACGATGGCCCGCCGGTCGGCCTCGTCGGTCGCGAGGTGGCGGAAGATGTAGGACAGCTGCGAGGCGACCGTGTCCAGACCCGCCATGAACAACAGCAGCAGGCAGGAGAGCAGGTCGGCGTCCGAGACGGGTTCGCCGTCGATCGTCCAGTCCAGGCCGGCTGTGACGATGTCGTCGGCCCCTGCGCCTCGTCGCTGCGGAAGACCGGGGCGGTGCGGCGGGCCTCGTCCAGCTGCTTGAAGTAGTCCTCCCCCGGCCGGACGAACGGTGCGTACTCGAAATGGATCACAGGACAGGTGTCGGTCGCGACGACCCTGCCAGGTCAGGCTCGACTGCGCGCGCCGTCTTTCCCATGACGATCAGTCCTCCAGGACCCGCAGTGCCCTCTCCGGGCACGCGGCGACGGCGAAGCGCGCCTTCTGTGCCAGTTCATCGGGCACCTCGACCTCACCGTCCAGCGCGGTATAGCCGTCGTCGTCGATCGAAAAGACCTCCGGCGCCGTGGCGAAGCACCGAGCGTGACCGGAACACTTGCTCTGTTCGACGAAGATCTTCAACTCTCCAGCGCCTTCCCTGCGACTGAACCTGTGTCCCATGCAACGTAGTAAGACTTGATGGCGGCGGCAAGGTACCAGGCGAAGTATTGGCAAATGTAGTCAACTTAGGTATCTATGAGTCATGACAGCGACGGCAGCACCGGAACACGTCCCCGCGGCACTGATCCGCGAGATCGACGTCATCAACGATGAGGAGGTGCTGGCCGATCCCTGGCTGGCTCTCGACCGCCTGCGCGCGCAGGCGACGATGCTCTGGTCGCCGCAGCACGGCGGGTACTGGCTCGTCCTGGGCGCGGAGGAGGTCCGCGAGGCCTACCAGCGGGCGGACGTGTTCAGCAGCTACCCGACCGGCCTGCCGTCGATGCAGGGGTTCTGGCCGCGCAAGCTGTCGCCGCAGGAGCTCGACGGCGACGCCCACACCCGCGTGCGCCGGCTGCTGGCGCCGTTCTTCAACCCCGGCGCGATCCGCCCGCTTACCGACGCCGTCCGAGCCCGGTGCGCGCGGCTGATCGCCGCCATCGATCCTGCCAAGGGCTGCGATTTCGTCGCCGACCTGGGCAGGCCGCTGCCGCAGGCGGTCTTCCAGGAGCTGTTCGGGCTGCCCCTTGACCAGGCGGACGTGTTCACAACCTGGACGAACAACATCCTGCACTCCAACGACCCGCAGCTCAGCGCCGAGACCGGCGGGCTGCTGGTCGGCTTCCTCATCGATCTCATCGGGCAGCGACGGGCCGCCCCGCAGTCCGACATGATCAGCCAGCTGGTGACCACGACGGTCCAGGGTGAGCCGCTGTCGGACGAGGAGTGCCTGGACATCGCGTTCCTCCTGTTCATCGCGGGCGGCGACACCGTCGCCAGCCAGCTCGGCACGTTCTTCCACCACCTGGCCACCCACTCGGAGGACCAGGCACGGGCCCGGGCGAGCGAACAGGGGCGTGCCCAGGCGTTGGAGGAACTGCTGCGGCTCTACAACATCGTCCCGCCCGTCCGGAACGCCGTCATGGACCACACGCTGGGCGGCGTGCAGGTGAAGGCGGGCGACCGGCTGCTGCTCTGTTCCAGCACCGCCAGCCGCGACGCGGCCGCCTTCGAGGCACCGGCCGAGTTCCGCCTGGACCGCACCTCCAACTGGACCGCGGCGTTCGGCCTCGGCCCGCACCGCTGCCTCGGCATGCACCTGGCCCGGCAGGAGCTCTCGATCGTCCTGGAGCAGTTCCTGACCGAGTTGCCGCCGTTCCGGCTGGCGCCGGGCGCCGAGCCGCACTGGCACACCCACGGCAACGTCTGGGGCCTGGACCGCCTGGACCTGGTCTTCGAGCAGTAGGCCGGCCTACTGCCAGACATCGACGACGGTGCGGCCCATGGTGCCCCCGGCGGCCAGCGCCTGCAGGGCTGCTGCGGCGTCGGCCATTCGGCACGATCCCGCCGACCAGCGGCACCAGGCGGCGCTCGGCGCAGAGCCGGCCGATCTCGACCATGGCCTGCTGCACCCGCTCGGGCTCGCGCGCGACGTGCAGGCCCACGTTGACCCCGATGATCGACCAGTTGCCCAGCAAGGGCCGGTTGAGCCGCGCGGTCTGGATCTCGCCGCCGGCGAATCCCACGACCAGGTAGCGGCCGCCGAAGGCCACGTAGCGCTGGGCATCCTCGAACGCAGCGCCCCCGACCGGGTCGAACACGACGTCCGCCCCGCGCCCGCGGCCAGGCGATTACCTCGGCGAGTTTGGGCGTGCGGTGCCGCTTGAGCGGTGGTGCGACGCGACGTTCGCTCGCCGGCTCGGTCCCCGGGACCGGTGACGCCATAGGTACTCCAAGGACGGGGGAAGGTGCAGCAAGGTTAACTCAGTCATACATCTCTCCTCGCTGCTTCTAAATAGATAACTGAATGTAGGATGAGGTCATGAGCCTCGCCCTGGCGATCCGCGGAGGCCTCGTCCTGCCTGCGGTGTGCGCCCCGATGTACACCGTGTCCGGCCCCGAACTCGTCCGGGAGGCGTGCGCGAACGGCGTGCTCGGCGCGCTGCCGTACAGCAATGCCGGCGACGACGCGACGTTCGCCGGCTGGCTCGCCGAGATCGACGACGCCCTGGCCGCGGTGGCAGAGCGGGAGCCCGGCAGGCGGATCGCGCCGCTGGCGGTGAACATGCGCATGCAGCTGCCCGCCGACGTGCTCGAGACGAACCTGAAGCTCTGCGAGCGGCACGGGGTGCGCATCATCATCACGGCGGGGGGCGACCCGAGCGAGATTGCTGCCCGGGTCCACGACCACGGCATGCTGATCTGGCACGACGTCACGTCCCTGCGGTTCGCCGAGAAGGCCATCGCCGCCGGGGCGGACGGGCTGACCTGCATCGGGGCGGGTGGCGGCGGCCACTCGGGCCCGATCGGGCATCTCGTGCTGGTGCCGAAGATCCGCCGCATGTTCGACGGCACGCTGACGATGGCCGGCTCGATTTCGACAGGAGCCGCTATCCGGGCCGCCGAGATCCTCGGCGCCGACCTGGCCTACATGGGGACTCGCTTCATCGCGACCAGGGAGTCGCGTGCTGCCGACGCCTACAAGCGGCTGATCGTCGAGAACACGTCCGCGGATCTGCGCTTCACCCGCGATATCGCCGGAGTCGCAGCGAACTGGATGGTCGAGTCGATGCGCCTGGCGGGTCTGGACCCGGAGAACCTGCCCACGCCGGCCGGCCACGGCCACTCCTACGGCCATCTGCCCCGGACAGCCCGCCCCTGGAAGACCGTGTGGTCGGCGGGACAGGGCATCGACCTCATCGACGACGTGCCCGGTGTGGCAGAGCTGGTCCGCAGGCTGCGCGCCGAGTACGTGCAGGCCTGCCGTGTTCCCGACATGGCCGACGTCGCGGCCCTGTGACGACCGGGAACGGCGTCAGAGGGCGGCGAGGAACTTCCCGACCGCGCCGGTGAAGACGTCGTTGTCGTCGCCGGCCACCATGTGCCCGGCACCCTCGACGTCGACGAACCTGGCGTGCGGCACCAGAGCCAGGAAGTGCTCGATGCCGGCCGGGCTGAGCACGTCCGACTGCGCGCCGCGGACGAGCAGCGTCGGGATCGTCACCCGTTCAGCGGCGGCGGTGAAGCGGCTCGCGGCGACCTGACGGGTCTCCTCGTCGGCAGGGACCCGCAGCAGCATGCGCGGGTCCCAGTGCCAGTACCAGCGCCCGTCCGCCCGCCGGCGGACGTTCTTGCTCAGGCCGTCGAGGTTGGTCGGGCGGGGGCGGTGCGGATTGTAGGCCGCGATCGCGTCGGCAACCTCCTCAAGCGTGCCGAAGCCGGTGTCGGCGTGTTCGCGCATGAACTCGCCGATGCGCCGGGTGCCCTCGACCTCGATCCGTGGTGCGACGTCGACCAGCACCAGTCCCTGGGCAGTGACGTGCCCCTCGCCTACCGCGAGCAGCGAGATGAGGCCGCCGAGCGACGCCCCCACCAGGATCGGGTCGGGGTACCGCGCGCAGATCGCGGTGACGTCGCTGATGTGCGCGTCCATCGAGTAGTCACCGTCCGGCGACCACGAGCTGTCCCCATGCCCGCGCAGGTCGAAGGACACCGCGCGCCACCCCGTCGCAGCGAGCTTCTCCCCGGTGGCGCGCCACGAGTGGCGGGTCTGCCCGCCGCCGTGCAGCAGCACGATGCTGCCGCGCGATTCGAGGGGCGTCCACTCGTCACCGACCAGGTCGACGCGGGCGTTGTTGTCGACCTTCACCAGGCTGCGCGATACCGACATGATCGTCAGTCTGCCCCTCGAGTCTCGCGGGGCAACCCCAGCACCCGCTCGGCGATGGTGTTGCGCTGGATCTCGGCGGTGCCAGTGCCGATCGTGGCAGCCCGGCTGCGCAGGTAGTTCGCGACCCAACGGCCACCCTGGACGCCGCCCGAGGCGCGGTCCATCAGCAGCGCGTCCGGGCCGAGCAGTTCCAGGACGGTTTCGTACAGCTCCTGCTCGAGCAGCGCCTGGTAGAGCCGGGAGGTGGACGAGCCGCCGCCCGGCTCCCCCGTGCGCCGGATCTGCTCGATCGTGCGGGCGGCGGAGAGCTGCATGATGCGGAACTTGATCTCCAGGGCGGCGATGCGGTCGCGGGCCACCTCGTCGGCGAAGGTTCCGCGTTCCTTCAGCAGTGCGACCACCTCGTCGAAGACGCGCCGGAACAGGGCGGCCTGGCTCAGCGCGCGTGTGGCGCGCTCGTGGCCCAGGCTCACGCGGGCGATCGCCCAGCCCTGGTTCTCCTCGCCGACCCGGTTGGCCACCGGAACCGTGACGTCGTCGAAGAAGATCTCGCAGAAGTGCTGGCCGCCGGACATGTCCTTGATCGGCCGGATCGTGATGCCGGGCAGGTCCAGGGGCAGGAGCAGGTAGGTGATGCCGGCCGAGCGGGACTGCTGCGTACCGGTGCGCACCAGCGCGAAGAGCCAGTCGGCCACGTCGGCGTTGCTGCTCCAGACCTTCTGCCCGTTGAGCACGTAGTCCTCGCCCACGTGGCGCGCGCTCGTCCGCAGCGCCGGCAGGTCCGAGCCGGCACCCGGCTCGGAGAAGCCCTGCGCCCAGACCGTGTCGCCGCGCATCATCGGCGCCAGGAAGCGCTGCTTCTGCTCGGGAGTGCCGTAGGCGATCAGGGTCGGCCCGGCGATGCTCGGCCCGTTGCCGGGGTGCGCCGGCACGCGGGCCCGCGCGATTTCGGAGTAGTACGCGATCTGGCGATCCAGATCCAGGTCCATACCGCCGGACTCGGCGGGCCAGCACGGTCCGGCGAAGCCGGCATCGAAGAGTCGCTGCGCCCAGGCGCGCTGCCACACGAAGCGCTCCTGCCGGCTGCCCTTGGGCGGGCGGCCCGGATGGTGGGCGCCGAGCCACGCATGGAGGCGCTCGCCGAACTGCTCGACCGTCTCGGTGCTGGTCAGGGTCTCGGTCATCGCTGCTCCCATCGCCCTCAGATGCCCATGGCCGCGGCCACGACCCGGCGCTGCTCGCGGGGCGTGCCGTAGAGCAGCTGGTCCGCCCGGGCCCGGCGCAGGTGCAGGTGGGCGTCGTGCTCCCAGGTGAAGCCGATGCCGCCGTGCAGCTGGACGTTCTCCTGAGCGAGGTGCACATAGGTGTCGGCGCACCAGGCGGCCGCCGCCGCGGCGGTGGCGTGCAGGGTGGCCAGGGGCGAGGGCCAGCTCCAAGCCACCGGTGAAGCAGTAGCGGTGCACGGCCGCGACGACCGGCTGCGGCAATGTCGCCAGCTGCTCGACGACCGAGGCCTGGAAGTTGTGGCGCGGTGGTCGGGTCGGCCGGGAGATGTCGGCACCCGCGCAGATGCAGCTTCCGGCGCCGCGGAGGAACACGGCGCCGATCCGTTCGGGCTCTGCGGCGATCTCGGTCAGCTCCCGCTCGAGCTGCACGAACGTCTCGATGTCCAGCGCGTTGCGCTTGTGCGGCCGGTTGAGGATGAGGGTGGCGACCCCGTCGGCGTCGTGGCGCAGCAGCGACAGTTCCTCCATGCGACTGGCCGGGTCAGTGCTCGGCCGGCGCCACGGCACCGCCGAGTCGCGCGAAGTCCACGTCGGACAGCTCGATCCAGGCCGCGTCGATGTTGGCATCGAGATGGGCCAGGCTCGTGGTTCCAGGGATGGGGAGCATCACCGGCGAGCGCCGCAACAGCCAGGCCAGGGACACCTGCTGCACGGAGACGTGGTGCCGTGCCGCGATCTCTGCGGCGATGCGCATCCGGGCCTCGTCCCGCAGGATCGGATGCCAGGGCAGGAAGGCGATCCCCCGTTCCTCACAGGCCCGCAGCACCGACTCGTTGTCCCGGTCGCCGGCGTTGTAGCGGTTCTGCACCGAGACGACGGGTGTGACGGTGAGGGCTTCGGCGAGTTGCGCCGCGGTGACGTTCGACAGGCCGATGTGCCGGATCTTGCCTTCGCGTCGCAGGTCGACGAGCGCGCCGACGCTGTCCAGGAACGGCACGTTCGGATCGGGCGTGTGCAGCTGGTAAACGTCGATCGTCTCCACGCCCAACCGGGTCAGGCTTCTCGCGCACTCGGAACGCAGCTCGTCCGGATGCGCGCTCGCCGGCAGCCGCTTCTCCCCCGGGTTGAGCCGCCTCGTCTCGTAGCCGGCCTTGGTGGCGATGACGACCTCGGACGGGTACGGGCGCAGGGCATCGGCGATGAGCTGTTCGGACCTGCCCAGGCCATAGATGTTCGCCGTGTCGATGAAGTTGATCCCCCGATTGACCGCGTGCCGGACGAGCTGCTTGGCAAGCTCCGGGTCGCGCGTGCCTTCGGCGTTGCGAGCGGTGGCCAGGTTCAGGGTGCCGAAGCCCAGCCGCTGGACCCGCAGGTCACCGAGGAGCACGGTGCCTCCCGGCGTCTCGTCTAGACCCGACATCTCTGACATCTCCATGAGCGGCCTCACCAGTTCTGCACAGAAGCAAAAGTAGTTTAATAAGATAACTACGCTTCAGTCCGCGTCCATAGTGTCACTACCTTCCGCGGCAGAGGCCGTCACGGTGCGAAGAGCGCGGCCAGAGCGGGTGCGACGTCGCGGTAGCTGTGCACCGGCGCCAGGCGACCGCGTCCGAACCGGGCGAGATCGCGCGCCAGCTCCGCGTCGTGCTCCCCCGAGGTGTCCAGCAGGATGTCGAGCCGGGGCAGCCGCGCGGCGTCCGGCCGGGGGTCCGGACCGGCGTTGTGTACGCAGTCCGAGAGAAGCAGCACCCGGGCCTCACGAGGCCGCGCCTGGGCGAGCTGGCGCTGGGCCACCTGGAGCGGGAAGGCGACATTCGTCAGTCCGCGCGCAGGAATCCGGAGCAGGGTGTCGAAGATCCGGCCCGGAGCGTGGGGCAGGCCCAGCGGCTGCACGACTGCGGCGTCGGACCAGAACGCGACGACACCCACGTCGTCCCGCGAGAACTCCGCGGTGAGTGCGCCGACCGTCGCCGCCGCGGTGCGGATGCGCTCTCCGCGCATGGAGCCGGAGACGTCGACGAGCAGCACGACCGACCGCTTCCTGCGCACCCGTTCCCGGACGTACAGCAACGCGTGTCCGGGCACCGGGTGGTGGGCAAGCGAATCCAGGGTGGCGTCCACGTCCAGTTCGTCGGAGCCACCGCGGTACGGGACGGTGGCGATCTCGCCGCTGCCGCGCTGGCGGTGGTCCCGCCGCGGTCGCGGGATGGCGAGGCGCTCGGCGATCTGCCGCGCCCGCAGCAGAACCTGTGGATCGACCTCGACGTCGCCGGTCGCACCGCCGGCCAGGGCACCGTCGTGGTCCGTGAACTCCGCCGCGCCGCCGCCGGAGCGACCTGGCACCGGCGCCGGTCTGCGTCCCGACGTCGTCGGGCCGCCCGCCCCGGCGCCCGAGGCGTCGAACAGCGTGGGTTCGGCATCGAGGTGCTTCGGCTTGCGGCGCAGCGGCGCCAGGCCCCGGTGACCCGACCCGGGACGCCGCGTCCGCACCGGCGAGTCGACCGCGACCGCTCTTCAACCCGGTGCGGCGACCGCCCGGTCGAGCAGGAAGTGGTCCTGCCAGATCTCGCGGAGCAACTGCTCGGGGGTGGCCCCGGCCGTCTCGTCGGGATGGATCCGGCCGGAGAGCGCGACAACCATCGCGTCGAACACCGTCGCCGCATAGCGGTCGCGGGTCGGCGCCTTCCCCTCGTACGCGTCCGCACCGGTCACCCGCCCGTCCCCGCCGGTGTCGGCGATCCCGCGCATCGCGACGAGCTCGCCCGCGACGAGGGTGAGGTCGATCGCGCCGCGCACGCTGCTGCCCTGACGGATCGCCGGGTGCTCGCGGGTGGCGCGGGTGAGCGCGACCGCGTCCGCCCGGAGCTGGTCGGCCAGGTCGGCGGGACGGCCGTCCAGGCCTGCGCGTCTGCGCACGATCTCCAACTCCGCGTCCGCGTCCTGGTAGCCCACGGCCAGCCGGCACATCCGGTCGTGCACGCTGGTGGACAGCCGTGCCGTTCCGACGTTGTCGTACGGGTTCATCGACGCGATGACGCGGAACGTCCCGAGCGCCCTGATCACGCCGGCACGCGGGATCGTCACCTCACGCTCGGCCATGGCCGTGAGCAGTGTGTTGAGCGTGTCCTCCGGGGCGCGGTTGAACTCCTCGATGTAGAGGAAGCCGCCCCTGCGCATGGCGGTCGCCAGCGGGCCGTCCACGAAGTTGTCTGCGCTGTAGTCCTCGCGGAGCACCCGCGACGGGTCGTGATGGCCGAGCAGCTTGCCCGGGGTCAGGTCCGCATTGCCCTCGACCAAGATCAGCGGGATGCCCCACTGCGCCGCGATGGCGCGCAGCAGGGTGCTCTTGGACGTTCCCGGCGGGCCCTCCAGCAGGATGTCCCGCCTCGCCGAGACCGCGGCGAGGATCAGGTCGAGTTCGCGCTCGCGGCCGACGACAGCCTGCGCGACGAGCGCCCGCGTAGCGTCGATGCCGTCACGCGCTGGCTCACTTCCCATTACTGGCCCCGGCCGGCAGCGGCGAGGCGTTCAGCTTCTGCGCCAGCACGTCCGGCCGGCCCAGCTCCAGGCGCAGGGCCTCGAGCCGGAAGGCGCCGACGTGCTGGCCGAACTCGTGGGCGAAGCTGCGGGCGCCACCGATCTGCACCACTTCGGGGACGATCATGGCGGCGGTCTGCTGGGCGTACTGCGCGGCGACGGCGATCGCCCGCGGCGTGCCGGTGTACGCGGCCTCCCGCACGAGCCAGCGGGTCGCCTCGGCGCTCACCGCCAGCTCGGACATGCGGTGGCGCAGCGCCTGCAGCGTCGCGAGCGGCCGGCCGAACTGGACGCGGTTCTTCAAGTGCTCGACGGTGCGGGCGATGGCGGCGGCGGCAAGGCCGGCGACCTCGGCGGAACGGACGAGCGCGATGGCGCGGTCCCACTCCTGCTCGTCCACCGCTCCCACCGTCCGGGCCCCTGCCGCGTCGATCCGGGCGTACGGGTAGACGAAGCCGGAGCGCACCGGCTCGACGGTCGCGGCGGTCAGGTCGACCACGCGCAACTCGTCCCCCTGCCCGACGACCGCCAACCGGGCCTGCGCCCCGAACCGCGCCAGGCCGGTGGGGCCGACCGCGGTGACCGGGCCGATGATCATCACGTCGGGCGCGGCCAGGCCGAGCGCGAGCCCCATCGCGTGCGTGGTCGCCGTTCCCGACTCGGCCAGCCGGTCGGCCACTAGAACGCGGTCGAGCAGGTCGAAGGGCTGCGCGGGGTCGACGGCGGCGTACAGCCTGGCGTCGAGATCGGCGTCGTAGCCGCCCGTCCGCGAGACATCGAAGGCCCGCTGCACGCCGTGGTCCGCGACGACCGTGTCGACGCGGGCGAGCAGTGCGGCCTGGTCGTCGTTGAGGTCGAAGTCCATGTGGTGTCCTATCGAGCCGATCCGAGCAGGATCCGGGAGATCAGGTTCAGCTGGACCTCGGCGCTGCCGCCGCCGAGGCCGGCGATCATCGAGGTCTTGATCTGGCCGTGCCCGATCGAACCCACGACCAGCGACTCCTCGCCGTCCAGGTCGAGGGCGAGTTCGGCGACGAGCCGTTCACAGCGCACGATCGCCACGCGCGACAGGCTCACCGACAGGTCGTCCGGACGGGCCTTCACCCGGTCGTCGAGGGCTTGGTAGACCAGGATCCGCGCCGCGGCGCAGGCGGCGCGCGCCGAAGCGAGCCGGCTGGCGAAGCCGTCCAGCTGCCACCAGCCCTTCGCCTCCGCCTGCGCCGCGATGCGCTCGCAGACGAGCGCGGCCCGGGCGTACCGCGGACCGCCGATGCGCTCGTGTGCGAGTGCCCGGCGGATCACGTCCCAGCCCTCGTTCTCCTCGCCGAGCCGGTAGGAGGACGGCACCCGCATGTCGGTGAAGGTCAGCCGGTTGTACTCGTGGATGTCCAGGACGGACGGGATCACCTCGGCCTCGTAGCCCGGCGTGGTCGTCGGGACCAGGAAGATCGAGATTCCCTGCGTGCCGACCGAGTCGGGGTCGGTACGGGCCAGGATGAAGCAGAACTCGGCCACCTGGGCGTACGAGGTCCAGATCTTCTCGCCGTTGATGATGTAGTCGTCGCCGTCGCGGACGGCGGAGGTGTTGAGGGCGGCGAGGTCCGTACCGGCACCGGGTTCCGAGAAGCCCTGGCACCAGGTGACGTCACCGGTGGCGATCCGCTTGAGGTGCTCCTCCTTCTGCTCTGCAGAGCCCGAGCTGAAGATCGCCGGGCCGATCCAGTTCACGTTCATGTACTGCGATCCACGCGGCTCGCCCGCGGCCCAGAGTTCCTCGCCGGAGATGATGAACTGCCAGGGCGAGGCGTCCGCTCCGCCGTACTCCGACGGCCAGTGCGACACGAACATCCCCCGCTCCGCGAGCGCGCGCGAAAAGCGCCGCGTGAACGACGTGTCCGCGTGCTCGCCGGGGATGAGGGTGGCCCACTCCTCGGGCAGCGCCTCGGCGATGAACCCGCTCAGCTCCGCGCGGAAGGCGAGTTCGGCCTCCGTCCATCCGAACTCCATGGCGGTCCTCCACGAATCAGGGGGTCGACACCGTGCGACTTCATAACTAATTTAGTTAACGAGTTTAGTCAAGTTGACAACGTCCGGCCAGCACCGGATCGACGACCCCGGAGGCGTACCATCAACACGGCAATGGCAGACCCGGTGACCGCGGACCCCCTCCTGCACAGGGTGAAACCCGCTCCTGACCCGCTGACCGAGTTCTTCTGGCAGAGCGGCGCCGATGGCCGGCTCCGCTTCCTCACCTGTGGCGACTGCGGTTATCGCAGCCACCCGGCCGGCTCGATCTGCGCCCGCTGCCTGAGCACCGACGTGGCGCCGCAGCCGGTCTCCGGTGCGGCGACGGTGTTGGCCGTGACCGTCAACGTCCAGCAGTGGAACGCGGGTCAGGAGCCGTACTGCATCGCGATCGTCGGCATCGACGAGCAGGACGATCTGCGGCTGACCACCAACGTGGTCGACTGCGACCCGTGGTCGGCGCGGATCGGCGATCGTGTGCAGGTGGCGTTCCTGCACCGCCACAGCTACTACTACCCGCTGTTCCGGAAGGTCGAGGCACTCTGATGGCCGAGCGTCGGTACGAGCACGACAGCATCATCACCGGCATCGGCCAGTCCCAGATCGGCCGCCGGCTCGGCCGCTCCGCCCTGGACCTGACGATCGAGGCGTCTCTACAGGCGATCGCCGACGCGGGCCTGACCCGCGCGGACATCGACGGTGTCACGTCCTACCCGGGCGGGGATTCCGCCTCCACGATGGGCTACGGCGGCCCGTCCCCGTACCTCGTCATCGACGGCCTGCGGCTCAACACGACCTGGTACTCCGGTTCGGCCGAGCTGCCCGGCCAGCTCGGCGCGCTCACCCAGGCCGTCATGGCGATCTCCGCCGGACTGGCGAAGCACGTCCTCGTCTACCGCACGGTCACCGAGGCCTCCGCCCAGGGCAGCGGCGGCCGCGGCGCCACCTACGACCCCGACGGCTACGCGTCGTTGAACATGGGTGGCTTCCAGACGCCGTTCGGCGCACCGTCGGCGGCGAACTGGCTGGCCATGCTCGCGTCGCGGCACATGCACGAGTACGGCACCACCCGCGAACAGCTCGGGCAGATCCCGATCACCTGCCGCACCAACGCAGGCCGCAACCCGAAGGCGATCTACCGCGATCCGCTGACGATGCAGGACTACCTGGCGGCGCGCATCATCACCTCGCCGCTGTGCCTGTTCGACTGCGACGTGCCGGCGGACGGCTCCATCGCCTTCGTCCTCTCCACCGCCGACTGCGCCGGGGACGCACCGAAGAAGCCTGTCTACATCGAGGCGATCGGCTCGGCGCTGACCCAGCGCTTCTCCTGGGACCAGCAGGTGGATCTCACCGCCATGGCGGCCACCGGCGCGGCCGAGCACATGTGGACGCGCACCTCACTCACGCCTGCTGACGTGGACTTCGTCGAGCTGTACGACGGGTTCAGCATCCTGGCGCTCGCGTGGCTCGAGGCGCTCGGCTTCTGCAAGAAGGGCGAGGCCGGCGGGTTCCTGGAGGGCGGGCAGCGCATCGCCCTGGACGGTGAGCTGCCGCTGAACACCCATGGTGGCCAGCTCTCGGCGGGGCGCACGCACGGTTTCGGGTTCATTCACGAGGCCGTCCTGCAACTGCGCGGCGAGGCCGAGGGACGCCAGTTGGCGAATCCGAAGGTGGCGGCGATCGGTAACGGTGGTGGACCCATCGCCGGCTCAATGCTGCTCACCGCCGAGCGCGTCTGAGCGGACGCACGCCGTCACTGGTTATAGCCGGCCCGGTCGGCGAGGTAGTCGTTCACGGCGACGTCGGCCCCCCGCGCGGCGAGCTGCTGCGCGACGGCCCGCCCGACGCCCTGCCCGGCGCCGGTGACCAGGGCCCGCCGGCCGGTCAGGTCGAGCGCGGCGGCCACCGGCGATCCCGCGCCGGGGAGGGTCATGCCTCGACGGCCGGCCAGCCCAGGGCGGCTAGGCCCAGGTACTCGCCGTGGGCGCCGCGCTCAGCGGGCGTGGTGTGCTCGATGAGCTCGATGCGGTTGCCGTCGGGGTCGGTCACGAAGACGATCTTCGTCAGGCCGTCGACGAAGCTGATCTCCATGCGGGTGCGCAGCGCGCCGCCGTGCTTCTCGACGTCCGCGATCGCCGCGTCGAGGTCCTCGACGGCTAGGCTGATATGGGTGTAGCCGACCTCGTCCGGGCGGCGCGACACGCGGTCGGCTTCCAGCGCGGGCCGGTAGCTGAGCAGTTCGACGAGCACTCCGCCCAGGCGCAGGAAGACGCCGGTGAACTCGGGCGCGTCGCATTCCATCAGCGCCTGCACGCGCCGGCCCTTGGAGGTGTACCTCGGCCCGGCGGTGAAGCCGAGGCCGTCGGCGTAGAACGCGGTGGCGCGATCCAGGTCGGCGACCGAGATCGCCAGGTGTGAATACGCGGGCAGGCCCATGGATCCTCCGAATGGGTGGACGGGCTCAGAGGAGCTGGGTGGCGGCCCGCTCGGCCAGGCCGGAGATCTCCTCGGCCTTGACCGAGCGGAAGTCCAGCACGACGGTCAGGCAGCCGGCATCCAGGTACGAGTCGACACGGTCGGCCAGGCCGTCCAGGTCCTTCTCCTCCAGCGCCAGTCGCATCGAGGTCGGTACGGGGCGTCCCGCCAGTTCGTCGATCCGCGCGGAGGCGGTGGCCATCTCCTCGAGCGAGATGTCGTGCGGGTGCCACACGTCGGCGTACTTGGCTGCCCGCCGGAGCGCGGGCCCGACGTTGCCGCCCACCCAGATCGGCAGTGGTCGCTGGACCGGGATCGGCTCGAACTCGATGTGCCGGAAGTCGAAGTAGTCGCCGTGGTACTCGACCTCGCCGCCCTTCCAGCACTCGCGGAAGACCTCGATGGCCTCGTTGGTGACCTTGCCGCGGGGTTCGTACCGCTCGGCCATGCCGACCGCGCGGAACTCGACGCGGCTCCAGCCGGTGCCGATACCGAGGTCGACGCGGCCGCCGCTGAAGACGTCGATGGTGGCGACCATCTTGGCGGTGAGGACGGCGTCGCGCATCGGCAGGACGAGCACGCCGGTGCCGAGGCGGATGGTGCTGGTGTGCGCCGCCACCCACGTCATGGCGATCAGCGGCTCGAGCCAGTAAGCGCCATACACACCGGCCATCGCGCGCACGCCGACCACGTGGTCGGTGAGCCACACCGACTCGTAGCCCCACTCCTCGGCCCGGACGGGCAGGACGTCCAGGGTATCGGCACCCCCGGGCTGGTTGTTCGGCACACAGAGACCGATCGACCGTCGCGCTGCCATCACTGGTCCCCTTCGGTCACGCCCGTGAGTACGGATCGGTAGAGCTGCTCGTCGTGCCAGGCCGGCGAGCCGAGCAGCAGTTCGTTGGTCTTGGCCCGGCGCAGGTACAGGTGCAGGTCATGCTCCCAGCTGAAGCCGATGCCCCCGTGGATCTGGAGCGCGTGCGAGGCCACGAAGCTGGCGGCCCGTCCGACCCACGACTTGGCCACGCTCACCGCCTCGCCTCCGGGTGCGGCATCGGCGTCGAGCGCGTCTGCCGCCTCCCGCGTGGCGACCCGGCACCCCTCGGTCTCGATCAGCATGTCGGCGATGCGGTGCTTGATCGCCTGGAAGCTGCCGATGGGCCTGCCGAACTGCTCGCGCTGGCCGGCATAGGTGATCGTCATGTCCAGCAGGCGCCGGGCGATCCCGCTGCTCTCGGCGCACTGCAGCACGAGGCCGACGTCGAACAGCAGGCCGACTGCGCGCGCGGGCAGGCGGATGTCGCCCGCCGGGACGTCGTCCAGGTGCACCCGGCAGTAGCGGCGGGTGAGGTCCATGGTCGGGACGGTGTCGATCCTGGCCGTCGCGAGCTCGACGACGGCCAGGCCGATCTCTCCCTGGTGCCGCACCGGTACGGCGAGGTGGGTGGCACTGGTGGCGTCCGGGACGAACTCGACCGTGCCGATGAGCCGGCCGCCTGCAAGCGCGACCGGGTCGGGGCTGTCGGGGCCAATGCCGCCCCAGGTGAGGATCGCGTCGCCGCGGCCGATCGCCTGCAGCAGGTCACCCACCGGGGCCGAATCGTCGAACCGGCTCAGCACGCACGCGACAGCGAGCGTCTGGGGCAGCAGGCTGGGCTGGCCCGCATAGCCGAGCTCCTCGACCACCGCGGCGACGTCACCGACCGAACCGTCCAGGCCGTCGAGGCGCTCGGGCAGGGCGAGCACCGTCCAGCCGAGGTCGGCGGCGAGCTTCCAGAACGCGGCGTCGAAGCCGGAGTCGGACGCGGCCACCTCGCGGATGTGCGCCGAGCTGCTCTGCTTGGCCAGCACGGTGCGGCAGCCCTCGCTCAGCGCCTGTTCCTGCTCGGTCGGAAGCCTCACTTCGGCAGCCCCAATCCACGCTCGGCGATCACGTTGCGCATGACCTCGTTCGATCCGGCCGAGATGGTGAAGCCGCGTGCCCAGAGGAACGCGTCCTGGAAGTAGCCGCCGTCGACGGCGTCCGGGGAGGGCTCGACCACCACGCCCTGCGGGCCGAAGAACTCCACCGCAGCGGTCGTGATCGCCAGGTTCGTCTCGCTGAAGAGCACCTTCACCACCGGGGCGTCCTTTACGGCCGTCTGCCCGGCGGCGTGCTTGAGGACGTTCTCCAGGCCTAGCAGTTCGACGACCGAGGCCCGCGCGTGCAGCCGGCCGAGCTCGCGCCCCACCCCGGCATCGATCTGCGTGCCCCTGCCCCGCATGTCGTCGACCAGGCGCCGCACCTTCGCCGTGACGCTGTCCTCGCGCAGCGACTGGCCCCGCTCGTGCGCAAGCGCCGCGCGGGCGATCGCCCAGCCCTCGCCGGGCGCTCCGATGATCGCGTCGGCCGGCAGGCGGACGTCGTCGAAGAAGACCTCGTTGAAGTCGGCATGCCCCGTGATCTCGGTGAGGGGCCGCACGCTGATGCCCGGCGCGCGCATGTCCACGATGAAGGCGCTCATGCCGGCGTGCTTGGTCACGTCCGGGTCGGTGCGGGCGAGCAGGAAGCCCAAGTCCGCGACGTGCCCGTGGGTTGTCCACACCTTCTGGCCGTTGACGACCCACCCATCGCCGGCACGGACCGCAGTGGTGCGCAGGGCAGCCAGGTCGCTGCCCGCGTCGGGCTCGCTGAACAGCTGGCACCACAGGTCGTCGAAGTGACGGATGCGGGGCAGGTAATGCGCCTTCTGTTGCTCGGTGCCGTGGCTGAACAGCGCCCCGCAGACGAGATTCCACGCACCGACCGGCCGCGGCAGGTTGGCGTCGGCGAGCTCCTGGTCGACGACGTACTCGCGCAGCGGGTCGTAGCTTCCGGTACCGCCCCACTCCACCGGCCAGTCACTGCCGAGCAGCCCGGCTACGAAGAGGGACGCACACCAGGCCCGGTAGCGCTCCATCGTCTCGCGCTCGGGGCTCCGGGTGCCGGAGAGCCGCGGCAGGCCCGGATGGTGCGCGGCGATGTGCTCGCGGACCGCCGTTCGGAACTGCTCGAGCTCGGGGCTGAACTCAATACCGGCCACTTCTCACGCACCTCGCACCGCTCGCGCCATCATAGTTAAATAAGTTACTGGAAGAGGGACTGTCAATCCACCATCGACCCCTGTGCCGGAAGGACAGCCACGATGCCCACAGTGCCGCCCGCCACGCCCCTGCTCACCGAAGCGGACCTTCCGCCGCTGGATGTTGACTCCGAACTGTTCCGCACCGACCAGGCCGCGGCGCTGAGGCAGGCCCGCGCACAGGGCCGCTTCGCCTTCAGCCGCCGTGGCATCGAGGTGCTGCACCACGAGGACGTCCAGGAACTGCTGACGGACGCGCGGCTGGAGACGCAGGACGCCCACGTCTACCGCAAGTACGGCGCCCAGCCGATGCTCTCGTCCTTCGCCGAGCACGGCCTGCTCGTGGCACTGCACGGCGCGAAGCACGACCGTATCCGCCGGGTCTTCCTCGCCTCGTTCCGCGCCCGCATGGTCAACGACGCCAGGCCGATGATGCGCGAGATCGCCCGCAACCTGATCGACGCGTTCCCCGCGGACGGCACGCCCTTCGACTTCGTCAAGGCGTTCACGAACCCGTTCCCGATGCAGGTGCTCTGCAGGCTGATCGGCATCCCGGTCGAGGACATCCCCGCCTTCACCGCGGCGGCCACCAAGCTGCACCTGCTGGCCGCCAGCCCCATCGAGCCCGGCTTCCCCCAGATCGAGCAGGCGCTGCAGACCATGCGCCGCTACGCCCTGGACCTCGTCGAGCAGCGCACCGCCGAACCGCGGGACGACCTGATCAGCGGCCTGATCACGGCACAGGTTACCGAGGGACGGATCAGCGACGACGAGCTGGCCTGGAACATCGTGAACCTGATCTTCGCCGGTCAGGACACCACCCGCTACCAGCTCGCGTCCGCGCTGCGCTCAGTCGTGGCCGAGGACGGCATGTGGGAGCGCATGGCGGGCGACCAGCATTTCGTGGAAGAGGTGGCGGAGGAGACACTGCGCGTCCTGCCCGTCGTGAACTTCGTGGTGCGCATCGCGCAGGAGGACTTCGAGTACCGGGGCCTCGCGGTGGCCAAGAGGCGGCGCGTCATCCTGAACTTCAAGTCGGCCTCCCGCGACCCGGAGCACTTCAGCGCGCCCGAGTCGTTCTGCCCCCGCTCGACCGGGCGGCACGCCGAGTCCTACGACGTGCCCTTCGGCCTCGGCGACCACTACTGCCTCGGCGCCGCGCTCGCCCGCGCGGAGATGCAGGAGGCGCTCGGGTTGCTCGCGGCGAGCATCACCGATGTCGACGTCGCCGGCGTGGGCGACCTGACCAATCCGGTCGCGATGCTCTACGGACCGGAGGAGCTCACCATCACCTGCCGGCGCCGGTAGCCTGCCGGCCATGACGCGGGAGACGAGCGATCACCCCGCCCTGGTCGAGGCGATCCTGCAGCGCCGTCGCGACAGTCGCGACCGGCGGCTGCACTTCGTCGGCCTGGACGGCTCAGCCGAGCACGTCACGCTCGGCGAGTTCCTCGACCAAGCGCTGGCGCTCGCGGCGTCCCTGCGCGCCTACGGTTTGCGCAGCGGCGACGTGGTCGCCGTCCGGGGTGCCAACACCCTGCCGTACAGCCGGGCCGTCGTGGCCTCGCTGCTCGCTGGCCTCACCACCCTCCCGCTCGTCTCGCTGCTCGGCGACGCGGACGTGGAGCAGGTGCTGGCGCTCTCCGGAGCCAGGCTGCTGCTCTCCGAGCGCAGCGGCCCGAAGCGTCCGCTCACCGAGCACCTGGCCGCGCTGGCCAGCGGCGGCTCCCCCGCCGTGGCGCTGCTCGGGGACGGCGCGCCGGTGCCGGGGAGGATCCGGCTGTCCGCCGCCGCGCAGCCGTGGGCCGCCGACCGGTTCCCCGCCGCGCAACCCGCCGCCGCCTTCCTGCTCTACACCTCCGGCACCACCGGCGTGCCCAAGGGCGTGCTGCACGGCTACGACTCGATCATGGCTGAGGTGCACGACTGGTCGACCACCACCGACCTGGCCGACGGCGGCCACGTTCTGCAGCCGTTCCCGCTCGGGCACATCGCGGGCCTGGACGGCCTGCTGGTCAGCGTCTGCCTGGGCCGCGACCTGACCATGATCTCGGCCTGGGACGCCGCCGTCGTCGCCGACGCCCTCGAGGCCTACGGCGCCACCGCTTCCGGCTCGACGCCCTTCTACGCGAGCACCCTCTTCGACGAGTTCGACCGGCGTGGCACGACCCGCACGTCGTTGGCGACGCTGCAGTCAGGCGGCGGTGTCGTCGGCTCGCAACTGGTGCGGCGGGCGGAGCGGTACGGCATCCGGATGGCCCGCGCGTACGGCTCCACGGAGCATCCGTCCGCCACCGCCTGCCGGTCGTTCGAGAGCCTGGCCGAGCGGGCCGACACCGACGGACGCCCCACGGGCGGCACCGAGGTGCGGATCGTCGACGAATCCGGTACGGACGTACCCGAGGGCGTCTCCGGCGAGGTGCTGCTGCGCGGCCCGGAGCAGTTCCTGGGCTACCTCGACGCCGGCACGGAGAGTGTCAGCGCCGGGGGCTGGTTCCACACCGGCGACCTCGGGCGCCTCTCCGACGGCCGCCTGACGATCACCGGACGCAAGAAGGACATCATCATCCGCGGCGGCGAGAACATCTCGGTGCTCGAGGTGGAGCACATCCTCGTCGGGTGCCCGGGCGTCGCTGACGCCGCCGTGGTCGGCGCCCCGGACGAGCGCTACGGCGAGCGGGTGCATGCGTACGTCGTGCGGGCGGCCGGTGGGCCGGCCGTCGACCTCGAGACGGTGCGGGCGCACTTCGCGGCCACCGGCGTCGCCCGGCACAAGACGCCGGAGTGGGTGGGCGAGGTCGACGAACTCCCCCGCAACGCCCTGGGCAAGATTCAACGACATCTCTTGAATTTCATATCTACCTAGGTTGGCGATGAAGTTGTAGCCTGAGCAGGCTCGGCGTTCCGCGCGATCGGAGGGATCCCATGCCCGTGGCAAGTCGACCGGTCAGCGCGACCGTGCAGGTCGTCCGCATCATCGACCGCGGCGAGAAGGACGGGCGCACCGAGGACCCGTCGGGCGCGGACGTGGACTGCGAGCTGCGGGCCTACCTGCCCGAATGCCTCCGCCTGGCAATCGAGCTGGCCGACGAAGACTGACGCGACTAGCGCGACAGGTCGATGCTGCCGCCCTTGGCGGTGCGGGAGATCAGTCCGAGGTCCAGGCCGAGCTCGTCCGCGACCTCCTCGTAGGCGGCCACGTCCTTGACCAGGTAATGGATCACCTGCTCGCCGTACGCCTCGGGCGAGGGGAAGTCGGCCATGTAGGCCAGGGCGCGCGTTGCGCCGCTGGACGCGCCAAGGACCTCGTAGACCGACTCCAGCGGCACGCCCGCAGCGCGGGCGACGTTGGCGACCTCGAGGGCGATCTGGACGTTCGCGGCGAAGACGGCGTTGTTGATGAGCTTGAGCAGCAGGGCCGAACCCAGCTCACCGGTCCGGAATACCGGGTTCGCGTAGGCACGCACCACCGGCTCCACCCGGTCGACGTCGTCCTTGGCCCCGCCCAGCATCACCGTCAGGCTCGAGCGGCGGATGAGCTCCGGGGTGCCGCTGAACGGGGCGTCGACCACCCCGACGTCCTTGCCGGCCTCGGCGAAGCTCTCGGCGAAGCGCCGCAGGGTGTTGGGCGACCCGGTGGTGTGGGAGGCGAAGACGGCGCCGGGCCGCAGGATCTCGAAGAGCCCGCTTTGCACCTCGCCGAACTGGGCGTCGGAGAACAGGCAGGAGAGCACGACCTCGTTCTCGTCCCCGAGGCCGTCGAGCGTGCCGACAGCCCGGGCGCCCACCGCCTCGATCCCGTCCCTCGCCTCGGAGCGGCGCGCATAAGCGCTCACGTCGGCGCCGGCGCGGACGAGCATCTCGATCATCGGCAGGCCGATCTGGCCGGCGCCGATCAAGCCGACCTTGTGGCCCGCCAGCGACGGCACCGTCGAGGTCACGCGGCAGCCGAGCCGAGGTAACGGCGCAGGACCTCGTCCTTGGCGTCCTTGGCCGAGCCGCTCCACACCGACTGGCCGCGGGATACGACGACACAGTCGTCGGCGAAGGCCAGCGCACGGTGCACGAACTGCTCGATGAGCACGATCGCGACGCCGGCATCGCGCGCCTTGGCCAGCCCCTCGAAGACGGCGTCGACCATCAGTGGCGCCAGGCCGAGCGACATCTCGTCGGCGATGACGACCTTGGGGTCCAGGATCAGCGTGCGAGCCAGCGAGAGCATCTGCTGCTCGCCGCCGGAGAGCGTCTCGGCCAGCTGCCGGCGGCGCTGGCCCAGGACGGGGAAGATCCCGTAGCCCTTGTCGATGGCGGCGTTGCGCTCCGCGCGGGGAAGTGTCGCCGCCGCCAGGCGCAGGTTCTCCGACACCGTTAGCCCGGTGAAGACGCCGCGGCCCTCGGGCAGGTGCAGCAGCCCGCGGCGGCGGATGTCGTCCGGGCGCTTACGGGTGATGTCCTGCCCGTCGAAGGTGATGGAGCCGCTCTTGGCGTGGATCAGGCCGCTCACGGTCCGGGCGACCGTCGACTTGCCGGCACCGTTCGGGCCGAGCAGGGCCAGGACCCGGCCCCGGCCCACCGACAGCGAGAACTGGGACAGGGCCAGGGCCACGCCGTAGCGGACCTCGACATCCTTGACCTGCAGGATCCTGTCGTTGCCGGTCACGCGCTCGCTCCCACAGCGTGGGGGCCCGGGGCGGGCACCTCGTCGATGTGTTCACCCAGGTACGCCGCCCGCACCTTGGGATTGTCGCGGATCTCCTGCGGCGTCCCCTCCGCGATGAGGATGCCGAAGTCCAGGACATAGACGTAGTCGGCCATGCCGAGCACCATCTCGACGTCGTGCTCGACCATCAGCAGCGACACGCCGCGGGTGGCCACCGTCTGCTTCAGCACGGCGACGAGCTCGTCGGTCTCGGTCTGGTCCAGGCCCGAGGAGGCCTCGTCCAGCAACAGGAACTGCGGCTCGCGCGCGAACGATCGCGCCAACTCGACGAGCCGGGCCAGACCGAGGGGCAGGCCCATCGCCGGCCGGTGCTGGATGGCCGAGAGGTTCAGGTTGTTGATGATGAGGTCGACGCGCTCGGTCTCGACCTTGGACGGGCGCCGGAAGCCGCCGGCCGTCCACATGTCGGTCCAGACCCGGCGGGACGTCCGGGCGATCCGGTACGCCAGCGTCACGTGGTCTCGGATGGTCAGGCCGGAGAAGAGCTCCGGATGCTGGAAGGTCCGTGCCATGCCGAGGCCGGCGCGCTGCTGCGGCGCGGCCTTGGTGACGTCGCCGCCGCCGATGAAGACTTGCCCCGCGTTGGGGCGCCGCAGTCCGGACAGGACGCTGAACAGCGTGCTCTTGCCGGCGCCGTTCGGGCCGATGAGCCCGATGATCTTGCCGGCCGGGACGGCGATGCTGACGTCGTTGACGGCGGTCAGGCCGCCGAACTTGACCGTCACGCCCTTCGCCTCGAGGACCGGGAGCGTGTTCTGCGCGTGCGTCATCGCCGTGCCTCCGTGACCATACGGGCGCCGGTATCGGCGGCCGCTGCGCTAACGTCCGGCGCCAGCAGCGGCGCCGCGTCCGCCTTGAGCACCGCGTCGGTGTCGATGTCGTCGAGCCGCTCCAGGCGGACGTCCACCCTGGTGGCCCCGCCCCTGAAGAGCACCCCGAAGATCAGGTGCATCAACTGGCGGCCGTGCATCGCGACGACCCCGTCCGGGTTCGTCGCCAGGCCGATGGCGCCGAGACCGAACAGCAGGGTCGGCACCTGCAGCCACGTAGCGCCCGAGAGGTGGTCGGCGAACAGGGCGGGCATGAGCGTGAAGCCGAAGCCCGCCAGCAGTGCCGCAGTGATGGACCTGACGCCGCTGGTGACGAGCACGGCCAGCCAGACCAGGCCGGCAAAGGTGCTGTAGGTGAACGGGTCGTTGCTCTTGTCGTACATGGTGAGCATCGCGCCGCCGAGGCCGGCCACGAAGGCGGCGATGCCGGCGAGCAGGAGCTTGAGGTAGACGGTCCGCAGCCCCAGCATGCGGGCCGACGTCTCGCTCCACCGCGCGCCGGTCATCGCCAGGCCGGTCGTCGAGCGGCGCAGGTTCCAGATGAACAGGCCGACCACGCAGAAGACCGCCAGCGCGAAATACGCGAACCGGAAGTTCGTGGCGGCGAACTCTGGCCGCGCGAACTTCACCCCGCCGATGCCGGGCGCGTACTTGGGGTCCTCGAAGAAGATCTTGTCGATGAGCAGACCGAAGGTGAGGGTCACCAGAGCCACGTACAGGTCGCCGAGCCTGATGGTCAGCGCACCGATCAGCACGCCGACCGGGAGCATCAGCGCAGCGCCGATCAGCCCGGCTACGATCGGGTCGAAGCCGTGGGCGGTGTAGAGCTCGGCCGCGATCAGGCCGCCGCCGCCGGCGAAGGTGATCTGGCAGAGCCAGATCATGCCGCCGTCGCCGGTCACGAGGCTGAACGACAGGAAGATGATCGCCAGGGCGATGCCGCGGGCGGCCAGACCGAGCCAGTAGCTGCTTCCCTCGAAGATGAACGGCACGAAGAGCATGAAGGCCATCGGCGCCATGCTGACAAGCTGGCGCGGTGACAGCAGGCTGAGCTTGTCCGCGGAGCCCTGCTGGGCAACGCCGGCCGACTCGCCGCCGGCGGGTTTGATCGCCGCGTCCAGCGCCCCGCCACCGGACGCCTCCTGGCTCAGGATCGTGCCCTGGATCATGAAGTAGACGAGGAAGATGACGATGATGAACAGCGGGACGGACTGGTAGATCGCCGTGCTGATGCGGGAGTTCTCCGGCAGCCAGTACTGCAGCAGCGAGGTGAGCACCCCCATCCCGAGCGCGACGATCACGGCGACGCCGATGTTGCGCAGCTTCGCCGCGACGACGGCCGCGAAGGCGCTGGCCATCAGCGAGGTCATCGCGCCGATCTCGATACCGCGGGTGGGCCCGGACATGATGCCGGCCGCTCCGGCGAGCAGGCCGCTGATGCCCCAGACACCCAGCGCCACCCTGTTCGGGTTGGTGCCCGACAGCGAGGTGAGTGCCTCACTGCTCACCACCGCCCGCACCTTCAGGCCGACGTCGGTGAACTTCATGACCACCGTGCCCGCGAGCACGACGGCGATGAGGAACGCGTAGATAATGATAGTGTCGAGGTCGATGGCGGTGCCGAGGATCTGCCAGGACTTCACCGGGATGGGCGCCAGGCCCGGCGCAGCGGTGATCGCCGGGTCGCCGAACAGCATGATCGCCAGCGCCGGAAGGGCGACGGATACACCGATGGCGGCGCAGATCTTGACCAGCGTCGACTTGTTCCGCAGGAATCGGAACACCCCGAGGTACAGGATGACGCCGACGGCCGGCGCCACGACCAGCAGGGCAAGGATCGCTGACAACGCCAGGTTCCACTGGTGGCCCTGGTTGGCCCAGTAGAAGAACCGCGCGACGAAGTAGGCCATCGAGCCGAAGGCGAAGTTCAGAATGCCCGCAGACGCATAGGTGACCACCATGCTGGCGGCGGCTAAGGCGTAGATCGATCCCGCGGCGAGTCCGATGATGACATACGTCAGCATGCAGCGGTCTGCTTTCTGGTAGCGATGAAGAAGGGGCGACGGAGACGGGGCCTGCGCCCTACTGGACGTCCCACACCAGGGGCAGGTTGACCAGCCCGATCTGCCCGCCGTGCTCCCGAATCGGGACGGAGGTGTCGATGCGGAAGTCCGGCACCCGCTCGAGCCAGAGGGTCAGCGCGACGTTGAGCTCCAGTCGCGCGAGGTGGGCGCCGAGGCAGCGGTGCGGTCCCGCGCCGAACGCCACGTGCCGGTTTTCCTGGCGGTCGATGATGACCGAGTCCGCGTCCGGGAACTCCTCGGGGTCGCGGTTGGCCGCCACCAGCGGGAGGAAGACCATGTCGCCCGCCTTGAGTTGCTGGCCGGCCAGCTCGACGTCCTGCAGCACCTTGCGGCCCGGCGTGACGAACGAGTAGTAGCGCAGGAACTCCTCCATCGCAGCGGGGATCAGCGACGGGTCGTCGAGCAGCCGCTGCCGGTCCTGCGGGTTGTTGGCCAGGTGGTACATCGTGTAGCAGAGCTGGGTCGCGACCGTGTCCAGGCCAGCCATGAACATGAGCAGGCAGAAGGCCAGCAGGTCCTCGTGCGAGATGGGCTGGCCGTCGATCTGCCAGCTCAGCGCCTTGCTGAGGATGTCGTCCTTCGGCGCGGCGCGGCGCTCGTTGATCAGCTTGTCGAAGTAGGCGTGCACGGCCATCGCCGCCTGCATGCCGACCTCCGAGGCCGAGGAGCCCTCGTGCAGGATCTGGGTCTCCCACACCTGGAACTGGTCGGCGTCCTCGACCGGCAGGCCCATCAGGTCCATGAAGACCTGGTTCGGCAGCTTGAGGGCGACCTCCTGGTTGAACTCGCAGCTGCCCTTGGCCGCGACGGCGTCCATGACGATGGTGAAGCGCTCCCGGATCTTGCCCTCCATCGCCTCGACGGCGCCCGGCGAGAACAGCGGGCCCAGCAGCTTGCGCCACTTGTTGTGCAGCGGCGCGTCGAGCATCTCCGGGATCCAGAAGTACGGCGGGTTCGGCGAGTCCGGGACGACCGCGCTCGAGGAGAACACCTGCGGGTTCTGGTACGCCGCGCGCTGGTCCTCGATGCGGGTGAAGACCCAGAACGGGTTACCGGACGCCTCGCCGAAGTGGACGGGCGCCTGTTCCTGCAGTTCCTTGATCATCTTGAAGTGTGCGCAGGCCTCGCGGGGCGGCTGCTGCATCAGCTGGTCGAAGTGCACGCTCGGACCGGTCTCACGGAGGTTGGTGGACTCGGACACGGCGGTCATGACGGATCCCTTCATGGGCAATGAGCTGCGGCGTGCGCCAGCCCGTCCAGGGTGCGGTGCACGTCACAATCGAGGCGACCGCCACACTAGAACAGTTAGCTAAATAGAACAACAAGTTCCGCGTTGAAACTCGCGAGCCGGCACGTCGCGGCCTCTACAACAAGGCACAACGGCACGGCCGGACCTCCCGCGGTACGCGGGACGTCCGGCCGGAACGCGAAGAGTGGCGCCTGTCAGGTCACCGCGCCCGCGATCTTCAGATCGATGATCTGCTCCTCGGACAGGCCGATCTCGGCCAGGATCTCGTCGGTGTGCTCGGCGAACAGCGGAGCACGCTTGAGGCCCTGCGGCGTCTCGTCGAACTGCACCGGGCTGGTGACGAGTTCCCGCTCCTTGCCGTCGGCATCGATCACCGTGGCGATCAGGCCGTTGGCGCGCAGTTGCGGGTCGTTGGCGATGTCCCACGCCTCTTGCACCGGCGCCCAGGGGCCCTCCATCGTCTCGAAGAGCTTCACCCAGTGGTCGTAGGGCTGCTGGCGGATGGTCGCCGCCAGCTCCTGCACCGCGATCGGCGCGTTGTCCATCAGCTTCTGGGCCGAGTCGAACCGCTCATCGGTGGCGAGCTCCGGCCGGCCGATGAGTTCGACGAAGCCGGGCCAGAAGCGACCGGGCTGCAGCATCGTCAGCATCACCCAGCGGTCGTCCGAGGTCTTGTAGCTGGCACTGAGCGGGTTCTTCGACCCGACGCTGCGGGGATTGCCGAGCTCGTTCAGCGGCCCGCCGACGACCATCGAGAGGTTGATGGCGAACTGCATCGCCCAGGCCCCGACCCCGAACAGCGAGACGTCCACGACGGAGGGCTCCCCCGTCGTGGCCCGCTTGTAGAGCGCGGCCGCGATGCCGCCGGCGATCGTCATGCCGCCGAGGTTGTCGCCGTAGGCACCGGTCGGCATCGCGCAGAGCGCGTCCGAGTCGGGCGGCGTCACGTGCGCCGCGCTGCCGGCCCTGGCCCAGAAGGCCGTGGAGTCGTAGCCTCCGCTGTCGGCCTCCGGGCCACGTGCGCCGAAGCCGCTGCCCCGGACGTAGATGATGTCCGGGTTGATGCGGCGGACGTCCTCGAGCTCGATCCCGAACTTGGTGCGCAGCCGGGGCAGGTAATTGGTCAGGAAGACGTCCGCCTCCCGGATCAGGGCCTCGACCACCGCGCGGGACTCGGGCTTGGACAGGTCCAGGCCGATGGAGCGCTTGTTCCGGTTAGGGCCCTCCATGATCGGTAAGAACGAGCTGCCCGGCTCCAGGGCGTTGAGCCCGAGCACGTGGACGATCCCGCGCTGCGCGTCACCGGTCTCGGCAGGCTCGACCTTGATGACCTCGGCGCCCCAGTCGCTCAGGACCGCGGCCGCAGCAGGCACGAAGGTGTACTGCGCGATCTCGAGGATCTTGACGCCCTTCATCGGCTGGGACATGTACTACTCGCTCTCTTGTCGGTACTGCCGAGGTTCGGGGCGGACGGCAGGTCGACGGCGTCACCGGCGAATACCCGGCCCATGCCGAGCTGGACGGTCTCGTGGGAGACGCGCATCAGGCCCTCCTGCATGGTGGTGGCCACCAGCCGGCCGGAGCGGTCGAACATCTGCCCGCGCCACCGCCATCACCTGGCCACCGAAGACCCGGTCCGGCCGGCCGTCGTCCATCAGCGCACGGAATCGCCATGGCTCGATCCGCTCCAGATCCAGGGCTGCCGCCAGGGAGGGTCGGGACGCTACCATGGCAATTAGCTTACTGATTTTGCTTCGTTAGGCAACGGAGGAGTTCCCCGTGGACGACGTCGTTCTCGTCGAGCACCGCGACGGTGCCGCGATCATCGCCATCAACCGTCCCGAGGCACGCAATGCGGTCAACTGGGCGGTATCGGACGCGGCCACGAAGGCGATCGACGAACTCGACGAGCGGCCCGACCTCGTCGTCGGCATCATCACGGGCACCGGAGGGTTCTTCAGCGCCGGCATGGACCTGAAGGCGTTCCTCGCCGGGGAGCAGGTAGCGGACGAGCGGCGCGGCAGTAGAGGGTCCGGCCCTTGCAGGCGGCTGCGAGATCGCGCTCGCCTGCGACCTGATCGTCGCCGCGGAGGACGCCTCGTTCGGCCTCCCGGAAGTCAAGCGCGGCCTGGTTGCCGGCGGCGGCCTGCTGCGGCTGCCGCGCCGGATCCCCCAGGCGATCGCGATGGAACTGGCCCTCACGGGTGACCCGATCTCGGCCCCCGACGCCCTGCGCTTCGGGCTGATCAACGCCGTGACACCGAAGGGCGGCGCGCTGGACGGCGCCCTCGCCCTCGCGCGGCGCATCACGGCCAACGGCCCCCTCGCCGTCGCGGCCAGCCGGGAGATCGTCGCGAAGGCCACCGACTGGACGATGGACGAGCAGGCCTGGACGGAGTCGCAGAAGATCTTCGTGCCGGTCTTCGAGACCGACGACGCCAAGGAGGGCGCCCGTGCCTTCGCCGAGAAGCGCCTCCCGTCTGGACGGGCCGCTGAGCGACGACGCGAGCAGGATCGGGCGATGAGCAGCGAAGAACCGGATCCGGTCGGGCGCGCCGAGGACGACGACTACGACCTGCTGACCTACGGCGAGGTCGTGGCACGGATCAGCGAGGTGCTCGCCGAGGAGCAGCGGCTCCTGCAGCAGTTGCGTGCCGCGAGACCGCCGGACGAGCGGGCGATCGCCGTCCGGCAGACCCGCATCGACACGCTGCTCGTCGGGCGCGAACGGTACGAGCGGCAGCGCGAGACCGCGGAGGTCTTCATGAAGGGATTCGGCCTGGCTCCGCGTGCGCCCCGGGCCGTCGAGACACCGGACGAATCGGAAACGGGGAGTGCGCAATGACGGGACGGGTCCAGGGGAAGGTCGCGCTCATCACGGGCGCGGCACGCGGGCAGGGGCGTTCGCACGCCGTCCGCCTCGCCGAGGAGGGTGCGGACGTCATCCTTGTCGACGTCTGCGCACCGATCCCGGGTGTCGGCTACGCGCCGGCCACTCCTGAGGATCTGGCCGAGACGGTCCGCCTCGTGGAGAAGACCGGACGGCGGGCGTTGCCGTTCCAGCTCGACATCCGGGACCTGGACGCGCTGCGTGACGCGGTGGAGCGGGGAGCCGGCGAGTTCGGCCGTCTCGACGTCGTGGTGGCGAACGCGGGCATCTGCATCCCCGCCCAGTGGCAGGACGTCACGCCCCAGGTCTTCCGCAACACCATCGACGTCAACCTGGTCGGCACCTGGAACACCGTCATGGCAGCTGCACCGCACCTGGTCCGCGGCGGTGGCGGCTCGATAATCCTCACCAGTTCGGTCGCGGGCCTGAAGGGCCTGCCCTTCCTCGTCCCGTACGTCGCGAGCAAGCACGGCGTCACCGGGCTGGCCCGGGCTTTCGCGCACGAACTGGCCAAGGACGGCATCCGCGTCAACAGCGTGCACCCGACCGGCGTCGACACCCCGATGGGAACCGGGGACGGCAGCGGCGCAATCGAGCAGGGGACCGCCGCCAACCCCAGGGTCGGGGCGATGTTCACCAACTCCCTGCCCATCGACGTCACCGAGGCGATCGACATCAGCAACGCGGTGCTGTTCCTCGCCTCCGACGAGTCGCGGCACGTGACCGCTCTCGCCTTGACCGTCGACGCCGGCAACAGCCAGTACTGAGGCCGCGCGATGGACCTTCGTCGTGGTCGACGGCGGGCAGGTGCGCACGCTGTGGTGAGCCCGGTCGACCAGACGCCGACCCACAGTGGAACGGTCGCACGCAGCGCGGTAAATAGTTCATATAGCATACTGATTAACGCCGGAACGTGGAACGGAGACGGATGAGCGGGGCCAGCTACGAGGAACGCCGGGCGTTGCGTGAGAGCCTGCGCGCGTTCTTCGCCAGGTACTCCCCGGAGGCCGAGGTGCGGCGGGTGATGGCCACCGACCTCGGCTACGACCCGGCTCTGTGGCGCCGGATGTCTGACGAGCTGGGCCTGCCCGGCTTCGCCCTACCGGTCGAGTACGGCGGCAGCGGCTTCGGCGTCGGCGAGCTGCGGATCGTCCTGGAGGAGATGGGACGCGCGCTGGTGTGCGCCCCCTTCCTCTCCTCCGCCGTGCTGGCTGCCAACACCCTGCTCGCCGCCGACGACACGGAGGCGTGTGCCGAGCTGCTGCCGGGCATTGCCGACGGCACGCGCATCGCGACCCTGGCGGCGCTGGGCGCGGCCGGCGTGTACGACTCCTCCGACGTCTTCGAGATCGTTGCCGAGGCGACACCCGGCGGCGTGACGCTCACCGGCCGCCGCACGTTCGTCCCGGACGCACTCGCCGCCGACCTGTTCCTCGTCACCGCGACCAGCGACGCCGGACCAGCGCTCTACGCCGTCGAGGCGACCGCACCCGGAGTGCGCCGCTCCGCGCTGGTCACCCTGGACGGGACCCGCAAGCAGGGCAGCGTCGAGTTCGCGCAGACGCCCGCCCGACTGATCGGCAGCCCCGGACAGGGCCGGGCCGTGCTGGAGCGTGCGCTGGTGCTCAGCTCGGTCGCCCTAGCCGCCGAGCACGTCGGTGGCGCGCGCCGCGCGCTGGAGATGGCGGTCGAGTACGCGAAGGTACGCGAGCAGTTCGGGCGGGTGATCGGATCCTTCCAGGCGATCAAGCACCGCTGCGTGGAGATCCTGCTCGGCGTCGAAGCGGCGACCTCGACCGTCACCGCCGCCGCGGAGGCGATCGACTCGCACAGCGCCGAGTACGACCAGCTCGCCCATCTCGCCCTCGGGCTCGCCGCGGACGCCTACCTGTACGCCGTCACCGAGAACATCGAGATCCACGGCGGCATCGGCTTCACCTGGGAATCGGCCGCCCACCTGTATTACAAGCGCGGCGTGACCGGGACCGTCACCCTGGGCTCCCCCGCCGCGAACCGCGCCGCGCTGCTGACCTCGATGGGACGGTGACCCGCATGGCCATCGACAAGGACCTGCTGGAACTGGCCGAGGGCCACGAGCAACGCGCGTTCGCCGCGGAGGCGCTGGCCTTCCTCACCACGCACGCCGCGCGCCGCGCCGAGCAGGCGGTCCGCTGGGGTGAGGGCGAGGAGCGGCTGGCGTTGTTCCACGAGTCCTCAGGCGAACAGGAGCTGGCCGAGGCCGAGGCCGCCCGCGCCTGGCAGCGGGCCCGGTGGGAGGCCGGCTTCGGCTGGATCACCGGGCCGGTCGAGCACGGCGGCCGAGGCCTGCCGGACTCCTTCGACCGGCTGTACCGCATGCTCGAGGGCGCCTTCGACGTCGTCGACATGAGCCCGCTGCGGATCGGCCTGGGCACCGTCCAGTCCGCGATCCGTTACCACGGGACCGCCGAGCAGATCGGCGAGTATGCCGCCTCGCTGATGCGCGGCGACCGCATCGCCTGCCAGCTGTTCTCCGAGCCCGAGGCCGGCTCCGACCTGGCCGGCGTGCGCACCCGCGGCACGCGGGTCGCGGGGGCCTGGCGCCTGGACGGACAGAAGGTCTGGACGTCCAACGGCAACTTCGCCGACATCGGGCTCGCGCTCGTCCGCACGGACGCCGAGGTCGCCAAGCACAAGGGTCTGACCATGTTCATCGTCCCGATGGACACCCCGGGCATCCTCGTGCGGCCCCTGCGGCAGATGACCGGTGGCGCCTCGTTCTGCGAGGTCTTCCTGGACGACGTCGTCGTGCCCGACTCGCTGCGGGTGGGCGAGCCCGGCGGCGGCTGGAAGGTCGCCACCGACACCCTGGCGCACGAGCGACGCGCCACCGGTGACCGGTCGCACGAGATCGTCGCGCGCGCGACCGAACTGCTCTGGCAGCTGGCCGTCCGGTCCGGGCGCGACACCGATCCGCTGATCCGTGACGCCTGGGCGAAGCTTTACACGAACGTGCGCGCCGCCCGTTTCCAGCAGCAGCGGATGCAGGCGACACCGGAGGAGGTCCTCACCGGTGCCGAGCGCGCCATGGACAAGCTGCTGCTGGTCAACAACATGCGTGCCATCGGCCAGCTCGCCCTGGACCTGCTGGGCTCCCGGTTCACCGCCGACACCGGCGAGTGGGGCACGTTCAACTGGAACAAGTGGCTGATGGGCGCGCTCGGCTACCGCATCGCCGGCGGCACCGACGAGGTGCTGCGCGGCATGCTCGGCGAGCGCGTCCTCGGCCTGCCCCGGGAGCCGAAGTGAACCGCATCGTCTGCGTGACCGGCGCCTCGCAGGGCGTCGGATACGAGACCGCCGTCGCGTTCGCCGCCGCGGGTGACACAGTGATCGCGACCTCGCGCGACGCCGCGACGGCCCATCCTGTCCTCGCGCCACACGGCATCGAGGTACACGGCCTCGACGTCACCGATCAGGACTCGGTAGACGCCCTGCGGGCGTTCGTCGAGCAGCGGTACGGGCGCTTGGACGTGCTCGTCAACAACGCCGGCCGGGGCTTCCAGGGCACCCTCGAGCAGCTCTCGATGGACGACCTCGGCGACAGCCTCGCGGTGAACTTCCTCGGTGCCGCACGGGTGACCAAGGCCTTCCTGCCGATGATGCGGACAGCCCGCTCCGGGCACATCATCGCGATCTCCAGCATCGGCGGCGCGATCGGGCAGCCATTCCGCGACGCATACTGCGCCGCGAAATTCGCCCTGGAGGGGCTGTACGAGTCGTTGCAGCCGGTGGCGGCCCAGTTCGGCGTGCGGGTCTGCCTCGTCGAACCGGGCAAGATCGACTCCGACCACGACGCCCGGGCGCTGCACCTCACCCCCGTCGACGACGAGGAACTCGGCCGCATCGAGCAGCGCTACGAGACAGCGGCCTCGACCGCCCGCCCGCGGCCGCCGACGGAGACCGCCCAGGTGGTGCTGGCCTGCGCCGACGATCCACAGGCGACGCTGCGGCACCAGACCTGCAAGCTCTCCTCGCGCTTGGTGGCCATGAAGCTGGCCGACGCGGACGGCTCGGTGATCACGGCGATGACCGGGTCCTGGTTGGCGCCGACGCCCTGAGCCCGCGCGTCGCCTAGGCCTCCGCGGCCCTCGCCAACGCGCGCTCGGTGATCGCGCTGGTGTGCTCACGAGCGAGCTCCAGCCCCTCGGCCTCACTGGGCGCGAGCACGTCCCACCGGCCACACGTGCAGTGGCATCGGTACTGCCCGCCCTCCGGCAGGATTGTCTGGGCGTCGCAGAACCCGGAGGTCAGGAAGTGCGCCTGGAAGCACTCTTGCGTGCTCTCGTCGAAGGTGCGCTCTGCCATGCGGCCTTCTCCTTTGCAGGGTCTGGGTTCTCGCGCAGGCCCTTGATGTGTTCCAGGCCCGCGACGATCGCGGTGTAGGCGAAGCCCCGGTAGTCGTTGCTGTCCAGTTCGGACCAGACGTGCTGGATGCGCCGAGGGGCTCTTCAGGGATACGCGCTAGCGGCCGGTTCGGCCGGCGCGGAGTCGGAGTCGCTGAGCCTTGCCGGCGAGGTCGCGCAGTGGCGTGTCGGCCCACTCCCAGGTGTCCGGCACCCGGACGGTCGGGAACCACTCGGCCAGCATCCGCTGCAGGTCGTCCTCGGAGATGTCTCGTCCCGCGGTGTCCACGATGGCGTGGACCCGCTCGGCGTCCCCCGCCGGCAGCCCGATGACGACGGCGGAGCGGACGGCCGGGTGCAGTTCGATCGCGCCCTCGATGGGCAGGGGGGCGATGAGCCCGTCCGTCCCGCGGATCATGTCCTTGGTGCGGTCGACGAGGTAGAGGTAGCCGTCCTCGTCCAGGCTGCCCATGTCACCGAAGTTCTCCCAGCCGCCCTCGATCGCCTCGGTCTCGGCGTTGAGGTAGTGGAAGTTGCGGCGGCCGGTCAGGTCGCGTAGATAGACGAGGCCGACCTCGCCCGGGGCAAGTCGGTTCCCGGCGGCGTCGAAGATCGCGATCTCGCAGCCATCGGCGGCCCTGCCGACCGAGCCTGGGTGCTCGAGCCATTCCTCACCGTTGATCCAGGTGCTTCCGCGCGAGTCGGTGGCGCCGTAGCTCTCGGCGACCCGCTCGGGACCGAGCCAGTCGATGAGCGCGCGCTTGGCCCATTCGGCGATGCCGCCGGAGTACTGGGTCACGCAGCGCAGCGCGCTCAGGTCGTGGCGCGCGCGCGCCTGCTCCGGCAGCTTGACGAGCGCGACGAGGACGGGCTGGGTGGCGGCGAGCCAGTCCGCACGGTGTTCGGCCATCAGGCGTAGCAGTTCCTCGGCATCGAACTCGCGCATCAGCACCTGATGACAGCCGATGGCGAGTGCGACGGTGCTGGCGACGAAGCCGGTGCCGTCGCAGAGCGCGAGCGGGACGACGTGCGTCCCGTCGGCCCGCAGGCCGTAGTGCCACGGACGGGTGGGGTTCACGATGGCCGGCACGTCGACCGAGATCAGCTTCGAGGGCCCCGTACTGCCGCCGCTGGAGCCGATGCGCAGTCGCGGCGAGACGGACGCCTGCGGCAGTGGGGCCGCGAAGGTGCCCGTGCAAAACAACTCGTCCAGGCCGATCGCCGTGACGCCTGGCCACTGCTCGACATGGTCGGCGGGGAAGCCGAGGGCCACGCCGGCGCCTGAGGTACGGACCAGCTGCACCAGCTCGTCCCGTTCCTTGCGGGGGTGCAGCGGCACCGGCACCGCGCCGAGGCGCCAGATCGCGAAGAAGCTCATCAGCAGTTCTGCCGAGTTCTCGCCGCTCACCGCGACCAAGTCGCCGTACGCGACACCCGCGGCGGCCAGCCGATGCGCTGCCAGGTCGACCAGCGCGTCGACGTCGCCCCTGCTGAAGGTGCGGCCGGCGTCGGTGATCGCCGGCCGGTCCGGATCCTTCCGGGCGCCGTCGCGCAGGGCCTGCTCCAGCGATACCGCGGGCATCAGTTTCGCTCCTCGAGTAGTGCGAGCACGGTGGAATCGTCCGCGCCGTCCCGGACAAGCGCGGTGAAGACGCCCACGAGCCCGGCTGCGGAGAGCAGCGCGCAGCCGGCAGGTGCTTCTCCGCTCCGGCCAGCAGGGCCGCATCTGGGTCCGGGGCGAGCAGGTCTCCGGCGCTGGACCGGCGCCGGATCATCATCACCGAAGGCGCCAGCGGCATGGGCGCGGGTCTGGCCTGTACTGGGAGAGCTTCTTCAAGCGGAGCATTCCCGTTCTGGACCTCCCAGCCGGCTTCACCGCATATCCCCGAGAACTCTCCCGTCCCCCGTGCCACTGGCTGGAGCCCTACCTGCGCAACATCGTGCACTGGGGCACGGCCGAGCGCGGGGGTCACTTCGCGGCGTTCGAGCAGCCGGACATCTTCGTCGACGAGCTGCGGGCCTGCTTCGCGCTGATGCGCTGATCAGGAAGGGTTCGAGCTCAGAAGTCGGTCCCGCCGTCGATGTTGATCACGGCACCGGTCAGGTAGCCGGCCCGTGCCGACAGCAGGAACGCGTACAGCTCGCCGATCTCCTGCGGCGCGCCGAGCCGGCCCAGGGCGACGTCCATGTGCCACTCGTCGGCCATCACCTGTTCCAGCAGTCCCTCCCGCGGGACCCCACGCTCGCGGGCCAGTTGCTCGCGCAGCGCGACCAGCTCCCTGGTCTCCACGGCCCCGGGGCAGACGCAGTTGGCCCGCACGCTGTACCGTCCAGCCTCCCGCGCGATCGTCTTGGTGAACGCAGCGACGCCGCTCTTGAGCGTCACGTAGGGCACCCGAGCCGGGTGGTACGCGTGGATCGAGTATGCCGCGGTCGTGACGATCGTGCCGCCGCCTGCCGCGCGCAGGTGTGGCAGCGCGGCTCGAACGCTGCGGACCGTCCCCATCAGCACGTCCTCGAACGAGGTGGTCCACGCCTCGTCGTCCGCTGCGTCGAACGCGCTGTGCGCTACGCGCGCGGTGCCGGTGGTGACCGCAATCCCGTCCAGGCCGCCGAGCAGGCCGACCGCGTCGGCGACCACGGCCTCCGCCCCGCCGGGAGTCCCGACGTCGCCGGCGACGGCCCCGGCACCTCTCCCGAGCCGCTCGGCGGCGGCCGCGGCGCGCCCGGCGTCGCGCCCCACGACCACGACGCGCGCGCCCTCGGCCGCCAGGACCCCGGCCGTCGCGAATCCCATGCCTGCCGTTCCGCCGACTATCAGGTAGCGACGGTCCCGTACTCCGAGGTCCATCAGATCAGGACCTCGGAGCCGTTGGGGTTCAGCGTCCAGCCGCCCTTGCCGTCGCGCAGCCAGCCGCTGGAGGCCCAGGTGCCACCGTCGACGTTGATCGTCACGCCGGTGACGTAGGAGGACATCGGTGAGCAGAGCCAGACCACGACACCCGCGCACTCGTCCACCAGCCCCTCGCGCCCGAGCGGCACCAGCAGCCCCCAGCTCTCGTCGGTGTCCTCCCATGCCTCCGGCGTGACAGGACCGGAAATGTTCGCCCGCATGCCGGGGGTGATGGTGTGGTCGGGGGCTATGCCGTTCACCCGGATGCCGTGCTCGGCCAGCTCGAGGGCGAGGGTGCGGGTGAAGCTGACCATGCCCGCCTTGCAGGCCGCGTAGACGGCATAGCCCGGTGCGGCCCGCATGCCCTCAATGCTGGTCACGTTGACGATCGATCCGCCGTTGCCGAAACCGATCATGAGGTTGGCCGCCTCCTGCGAGGCGACGAGCATCGACACCAGGTTCATGTCGATGTGCTTGCGCATGCTCCGCTCCGGCTGGGTGACGAACGCGCCGCCGCGCACTCCCCCGGCGTTGTTCACCAGTACGTCCAGGCGCCCGAACACGTCGGCGCATCGCTGGATCGCTGCGCGGAGCGCCTCGGTGTCGAGCACGTCGCACACGATGGCGAGCACGCGATGGCCATATGCGGCAAGGGCATTCTCGGCAGCGGCGCAGCGGTCGGGGTCGACGTCCAGTACCGCGACGTCGGCACCGAACTTCGTCGCGGCCAGGGCCACCCCCAGGCCGATGCCCCCGCCGCCCGCGGTCACGACGACCGCCTTGCCGGTGAGCAGGATGTCTTGCGAGCTGAGCTCGGTGGTGTGGATCGCGCGTGCGCGGGCCATCAGGTCGGCAGGGTTCACGGCTGCTCCGGCATGCGGATGATCGTGTGGGCTCGGCGGTTCGGGATCTTGCGGAACAGGGACTCCTGGGCGAGGCCGGCGACGAGGGCGCCGGACTCGTCGAAGATGCGGCCGGTGTAGTGCGCGCGGCCGAGCGCCACCGACTCACCGGTCAGGTCGAGCAACAGCCATGCCGGTCGCGTGGGGCGGTAGAGCCACAGCGCGTGGTCCAGGCTGGTCAGCTGGATGTTCCAGTCGAAGTCGGCGAGCGTGAACGCCCCGGTGCACATGTCCGAGACGTAGGTGATCATGCAGGCGTGCAGGTGCGGGTCGTCGTCGGGTAACGGGTCGCTGACGCGTACCCAGACGCGCGTCGGTGACGGCAGCCGCGAGCCGGGCTCGGCGTCACGGAACTCCACCCCCACCGCACGGGTCAGGACGCGTTCGACGCCCAGGGCGTCCGGCGCCGGCGCGTCCGGAGGACGGCTCCGCTGGCGGTCCTGGCCCTCCTCGGGTACGTGGAACGAGCAGGAGAGGTTCAGCAGCACGGCCCCGCCCTGCAGCGCGACCACGCGGCGTGCGGCGTAGGAGCGGCCGTCGCGGTCGTTGTGCACGCGGTAGACCACCGGCTGGTTCGGATCGCCGGGACGGACGAAGTAGCCGTGCAGCGAGTGGGCCAGGAACCCGGGGCGGACCGTGCCCGAGGCCGCCCGCAGTGCCTGCGCCATGACCTGCCCGCCATACAGGCCCTGCGGATCGTCGTAGGTCGTGACCGACCGGAACAGCTCGTCGTCGATCCGGTCAAGTTCGAGTAGCTGCGCCAGGGTGGGCGACGCCGCTGCCGACGTCAATTCGGAGGGCCGCATGCCCGGGCCAGCTCGACGACGTCGGCGAGCGAGCGGAGCTGGTCCTTCAGGTGGGTGCAGGTCGTGCGCCCGATGAAGCCGGCGCGGACGTCCTCGCGCACATCCAGCAGGCTCTGGCCCTGCAGCCGCCCGGCGCTCGCCGCGGCCTGCGGGCACTCGGCCCAGGGCAGCACGCGGGGTGTGGCAGCGATCTGCACGACCGTCGCCGTGGCGGGATCGACCGTCGCGTCGACGTCGTACTCGTGCACGATCGTCCGCTGCCCGTCGGCCCGTTGGAAGACGTCGCGGAACCAGGCATGGACCTGCACGGTGCCGCCGGGGAGCGGAGCGACGTCCAGCACCCGGTGGCGCCGCATGGCGTTGACCGGCAGGTCGGCGAGCACCGGCCAGCCATCGTCGATCGTGAGCGTCGGGGCGGCTGGTCCGTAGACCGTCGGCACCCAGCCCTGCCGGTCGATCCACTGCATCATCGTGCCGTAGGCCTGATAGCCCGCGCAGAGGTCGACCAGCCGGCCGATGCGCTCGTGCCCGAACCGGACCGGCCGCTGGTTCGCGACCAGGGCGTAGCCGGAGATCAACACCGTGACCGGCACGTCGTCGAGCAACTGGTAGAGCACGCTGCGGCGCGCGAGTTCGTCCGGGACGGCCGCCGCGGCCGCCCGCCGGAAACCGCCACCGGCCGCCGCGCCGAGCAGCTCCTGCAGGCCGGGCACGTCGGGCGACGCGCTGATCGTGGTGATCGGGCGCCCTGCTCCGCTGCCTGCGGTGACGTCGAGGCGCGCCTCGGCCAGCGGCTCAGCCGAACCGTCCGGGCGCACCCGGGTCTCACGGCCCGTCCCGCGCAGCACCAGCTCGCCGTCCGGCCCGTCCGGGCGCAGGATGTCCACCACGGTGACGCGCCGGACCGAGGCGGCTGCCCGTGGCGGCGTCGTGACCGCGGGCTCGCGCGGGCCGTCGTGCTGTGCCTCGGCGACCGCCGCCTCGGTCACAGATAGAACTTCAGCAGGTCGCGCGCGTTCGTCTCGACGATCATGCGGCACTCGTCGTCCGGAACGTTGATCAGATTCTCGGCGATGCGCTTGCGGCTGTTGGGCCAGTTGGAGTCCGAGTGCGGGTAGTCGACCTCCACGAGGATCTTCTCGACACCGATCTCGTGGCGGTTGTTGATGCCGTGGAAGTCGTCGATGAAGCAGCCCCAGAAGTGCTTCTTGAACAGGTCGGACGGGCGCGTGGCCTTGTCGATGTTCTGGTACCAGCGGTGCCGCTCCCAGGTGTAGTCGATGCGCTCGAGCAGGTAGGGCACCCATCCGATGCCACCCTCGGAGAGCACGAACTTCAGCTTCGGGTGGCGCTGCAGCACGCCGGAGAAGAGCAGGTCGGCGGTGGTCCACCACGAGTTGGTGGCGAAGACCGCGATCGCGACGGCGAAGGGCGCGTGCGGGTCTTCGACGCCCGGGCCGAACGAGAAGCCGGGCACGAAGCTGCCGGAGCCGAAGTGCAGGCAGATCGGCAGGTCGGTCGCCTCGAAGGCGTCCCAGAGCGGCTCCCAGTGCCTGGGGTGGTGGAACGAGGGCAGGCCGAGCGGAACGGGCCCGTCCGGGAAGCTGATCGCCTTGGTGCCCTTCTGCGCGAGGCGCTCGACCTCGCGGGCGGCCAGCACCGGGTCCCAGGTGGGTAGCAGGCCCAGCGGGATCAGCCGGTCAGGCGCCGCGGCGCACCACTCGTCGACCTGGAAGTCATTCCACGCCTTGACGCACTCGAGCGCGAGGTCCTTGTCCTTGGCGCGCTGGAACACACCGCCAGAGAAGCCGGGGAAGGACGGGAAGCTGATCGCGGCGTGCACGCCGTCCAGGTCCATGTCCTTGACCCGCTCGACCGCGTCGTAGCAGCCGGGGATCATGTCGTCGTAGCGGACCGGCTCCATGCCGTAGTCCTTCGGGTCCTTGCCCGCGACGGCATTGAGTCCGATCTGCGGGAAGACCTCGCCGTCGTACTGCCAGACGTGGTGGCCCTTCTCGTCCTCGACGATCTTGGGGCCGCGCTCCTTCAGTCGCTCCGGCAGGCGGTCCTGCCACAGGTTCGGGTGCTCGACGACGTGATCGTCCGTCGAGATGATCTTCATGTCGTCCTGCAGCGGCATAGCTGCCCCACCTTCCGACGTCCGGCCACCTCAACCTATAACTGAATTGAGGTTTCGACCAGCATCATAGCCTAATCAGCTATCTATTTCATGCTACGGTGGCCGCATGCGCTTCACGGTGCAGTACCCCATCCATCCGGCTGCTGCCCACGCTGCACACGGCTACGCGGCCGAGTTGCTCGAGCCCGGCAGCCTGGCCCGCTTCGCCGCTGCCGCCGAGCGCCTGGGCTTCGACGCGCTCGCCTTCACCGAGCACCCGGCGCCCTCGCAGAAGTGGATCGACGCCGGCGGACACGACAGCCTGGACACGACCACCGTCCTCGCGTTCTGCGCGGCGGCGACGAGCCGGCTCAGGCTGATCCCGTATGCGATGGTGCTGCCGTACCGCAACCCGTTCCTCGCTGCCAAGCAGGTGGCGACGCTAGATCGGGTCTCGGGCGGACGGGCCGTGCTGGCTGCCGCCACGGGCTACCTGCGTTCGGAGTTCGCCGCGCTCGGCGTCGACTTCGAGGACCGCAACGAACTCTTCGACGAGGCGATCGAGGTCATCCACCGGGCGTGGACCGAACGCGGCATCAAGCACGCCGGGCGGCACTTCACCGCGCTGGCGCAGAGCCAGTTGCCCCTGCCGGCCCGTCCCATCCCGGTCTGGGTCGCGGGCAACTCGGCCCGGGCCCGGCAGCGCGCCGCCGAGTTCGGGGCAGGCTGGTGCCCGGTGCAGTACGGCCCGGCGCAGGCCGCCACCACCCGCACTCCCCCGCTGGAGACGGTCGAGAACCTCGGCGCGGCGATCGCCGACCTGCGCCGGCGCACCGCCGGCGCCGGACGCGATCCGGACACCCTGGAGATCCAGGTCGAGTCGGCGGCCTCGGGCGTCCTGCTCACCGGTGGCCCGCTGACCGAGCACGTCGGCCACCTCGAACGCCTCGCGGAGGTCGGCGTGACCCAGTTCGTGGTGGACACGCCCACCGGCGGCATCGAGGAGGCGCTCGCGGCCTTGGAGCGCTACGCGGCCGAGGTCCTGGACCGGTTCAGGGCAGCGGCATGAGGTACGACCCGCGACTGCTCGAGCTGACGAACTACCCGCACGTGCGCGTGCTGGACCTGATGTTCTCGGACATGGACATCCAGCAGCACGTCAACAACGTCGCCATCACCCGCTTGTTCGAGGAGGCGCGCTCGTCGCTGCACCGCCTGGCCGCGCAGGACGAGCCCGGGACCTTCACCTCGATCGTCCTGGCCCGTCCCCGGCGACGACGAAGACGCTCGCGCTCAGCTGCCCTGCTCCGGGCGGCCGGCCGGGACCGCCGCCGCGAACCGCGGGACGGTCACCTCGCGCAGGTAGCGCTCGGTGCTGAAGGCGTGGGTGATGACGCCGTCCGCCACGCGGCCCGCCACCTCGGTCATCCGCGGACCGACCGCGGCCAGGAAGATCTCCGGGTCGGTGGCGGCAATCTGCGGTGGCGTGAACATCGGCGTCATCAGGGTGTGCTGGTAGAACTCGCCGCGGAACTCGAGCCGCTCGCCGGTGCGCCACGAGTGCCAGATGGCCCGCAGCGCGCGCACGTACTCGCCCATGCGCGCGGCGGGACGCGACCACGGCATGCCGAAGCGCCGCTCGATATGGGCCTTGATCTGCGTGCCGAGGCCGAGGCTGAACCGTCCGCCCGACCAGCAGCTCAGATCGTTCGCGACCTAGGCGGTGTTCATCGGGTTGCGCGCGAAGGCGACGGCGATGGACGTGCCCACCTCCAGCCGCGAGGTCGCCTGCAGTGCGCGCAGGGACTGGAGAAACACGTCGTGGTCGGTCTCGCCCAGCCACAGCCGGTCCGGGCCACCGGTGTCGAGACCGGCCGCCGCCTCGGCGGCGTCGACACCTTCCGGCACCGAGATGTCGACCTTCACCCGCGGCGCCTCCGCTCCCTGCCCAGAACCGACCAAAGGTATATCAGTTAACGTAAGAGACGGGTAGCCGATGGCGGGGAGGCCGGATGGCGGAAGCAGTCGGACGTGGAACCGTCACTCGGCAGACCGCAGCCAGAGGTCGCGCTGGTCACCCTGAGCAGTGTTGAGCGTTTTCAAAGGGAAAATCAGACAACTATGTGTACGCTGAAACAGGGCGGGGCATACGTAGGGGTTGCATATGACAACGGCAGGGCGGACGTCGCGCACCAGGCAGGTCCGAGCGCCCAAGACCGCCGTACTGATCGCCGCGCAGATCCGCGGGCAGATCGTCCGGCGTGAGCTGCTTCCCGGCATGACGCTGCCCACCGAGAGCGAGCTGATGGAGCACCTCGGCGTCTCCCGTCCGACCCTGCGCGAGGCCTACCGCATCCTGGAGACCGAGTCGCTGATCAGCGTGCGGCGCGGTGTCGGTGGCGGCGCCCTGGTGCTGGCGCCGGACATCAGCGTGGGCGCCCGCTACGTGGGGCTGCTGCTGCAGCTCGAGGATGCCACGATCGCCGACGTCTACCAGGCGCGCACAGTGCTGGAGCCGATCTGCGCCGGGATGATGGCGGCCCGCAAGAACGCCGAGGACCTGCGGCTGCTGACGGAGTGCTGCGACGAGGTCGCCGCCCTGATCGCCAACGGCGACAAGGGCGTGCCGGAGCCGCACTCGTGGTCGCGCACCACGTACCGGTTCCACGAACTGGTCCTGCAGGGCAGCGGCAACAAGACGCTGGCTCTGCAGGGCTGCCTGCTGCAGGAGGTCGTTGCCACCCACTACGAGGCAACCGTCGCGGAGAAGTTCGCCGAGAACAACCGGCCGGCGCGCTTCCGCCGAGTGCTGCTGTCCTTCCGCAAGCTGGCCGACTTCGTCGCCGAGCGCGACCGCGAGGGTGCCCAGAAGCACTGGCTCAAGCACATGCAGACGGCGGCGAAGACCCTGCTCGGCGACGACATGAAGAACAAGCGGATCGTCGATCTGTTCAACTGACCGCCGGCACACGGGCATGACGGTGACCGCCGAGCGGCACGGCCGGGTGCTCGTCATCCGCATGCAGCGCGAAGCCAAGCGCAACGCCATCGACGCGGAGACGACCGCGGGGCTCGATGCCGCGTTGAACCTGCTCGAGGACGACGCCGAGTTGTGGGCCGGCGTCCTGACCGGCACGTCGACCGTCTTCTCAGCGGGCACCGACCTGCGCGACGGGTCCGGCGAACCCACGCCCCGCGGCGGCGAGTACGGGCTCATGCGGCGCCGCCGCTCGACACCGCTGATCGCCGCGGTGGAGGGCGTCGCGTTCGGAGGCGGCTTCGAGCTGGCGTTGCCGTGTGACCTGATCGTCGCGTCGAAGGCCGCTCGCTTCGCGCTGCCGGAGACCCGCCGGGGCGCGGTCGCGACCTCCGGGGCGCTGTTCCGTGCCATGCGGGCGCTGCCCCTGTACGTGGCCAAGGAGCTGCTGATCACCGGCGCCGAACTCGACGCCGGGACCGCGCTGCGCTTCGGGCTCGTCAACCGGGTGGCCGAGCCGAGCGCCGCACTGGCCGGCGCGCTTGACCTGGCGCAGAGCGTATGCCTCAGCTCGCCCGTGGCGGTGCGGGCGACGCTCGCGGCGATCGACGCGCAGCTCGAGGAGCTGGACGACGCCGGCTGGCGGGCCACCGCCGGTGCGCTTGCCACGATAACCGACTCGGACGACCTGCTCGAGGGCATCGCGGCGTTCTTCGAGCGCCGCGACCCGCGCTGGTCCGGACGCTGACTCGCTCTCCGGCCCAAATGAGTACAGGTTGCTTCCCATTCGACCTGGCGAAAGGTCACCAGCCTGGTGGCGGCCGGTGTGCCGACGACCCCTGATTCTGCGCCACGGCAGGAGTCAAGTCGGGCGCACAAGCAGCTGGGCGGGCGCGCGTCTGAGCGGCATCGCGTCCCGGCACGGAAGGCGGCGTCACCGCGCGAGCGTAGTACGACGGCCGTTGACACAGGCCGGACCAACTCTCTAGCTTGCTAACTAATCAGTCAGCTTAGTTAGCCACCAGGAGCGATCGTGCCGATTCGCGTTATCCAGTGGGGCGCCGGCCTCAACGGCCAGTCCTTGATTCGTGCCGTCGCGGCCCATCCCGACCTCGAACTCGTCGGGTGCCGGGTGTGGACCGATCCCAAGGACGGGGTCGACGCCGGCGTGATTGCCGGCATCGAGCCGTTGGGTGTCCTGGCGACCACGGACGCCCAGTCCTTGATCGATCTGGATGCCGACGTCGTGCTCTTCTTACCCGCGATGGCCCCGGACATGTCCGCGACCGACGCCGAAGCCCTCGCCCTGCTGCGATCGGGCAAGAACGTCATCTCCCTGAGCGGGGCCGACTCGATGCCGACCGCCCGGGCCGACGGGTACGGCGAGCGGGTTCAGGCGGCCTGCCAGGACGGCGGCAGCACCTTCCACGCCACCGGCGTCAACCCGGGCTTCATCGCCGAGCGCCTGGCACCGACGCTCACCGGGCTCTGTGCCGACGTGACTGCCGTGACCGTCAGCGAGAGCTACGACTGCAGCAACTCCACGGCCGCCCTGCTGTTCGACACGATGGGGTTCGGCCTGCCCGTCGGCGAATGGTCGGGGGACTCGGCGTTCGGCCAGATGTTCAACCGGGCCTTCGACCAGCTCATCCACAACATGGCCGCCACTTTCGGCGTGGAGCTGAGTGGCGTCGAGTGGACGTGCCGGACCGCCCCCGCCCACCGCGACATCGAGGTCGCCGGGCGGACGGTCGCGACCGGGACGGTCGCCGGCATCACCCAGACGTGGACGGGCGTGCCGAAGGACCCGGACCAGATCCAGGTCGTGAAATCGACCCAGTGGGCGTGCGCCGACGACGTCCCCGGCGTACCGGTCTCGCGGGGGTGGACGGTCAACGTGCGCGGCAAGCCGAATCTGCTGCTCCACCTGGAAAGCGATCCCGAAGACGGCGTGACGTACTACCCGGAGAACATGGTCGGCGCCGGCATCCCGGCGATTCCCGAAGTGCTGGCCGCGCCTCCGGGCATCCTGCACCCGCCGGTCTTCGCGCCCTTCAAGCGCCGGTTCGTGACCTGACCTGAGGTCCCGACGTGAGGAGTATCGGGCCGGTCAGCTCTCGAACTTGTAGCCGAGGCCGCGCACGGTTACGTGCTACCAGTCGATGCTCTCAAGGAACGGCAAGCCGGCGTCGGGGCCGAAATCGCCGATGCCAAGCGGCGACACGTTCGTGCCGGACGGGCGGCATACCTGGCTCCGCGTAACGCCGGACAAGATCACCAGCTGGGACTTCCGCAAGCTGCCCTGATCAGGCGCAGATGGCGGTGAACCGCCAGTCCAGGACAGGTCGCGGCTGCTCGGGCGCGTCCGCGCTGACTCGGCTGCGCAGTTCGAGCAGCGTGCCTCCGGACGGGCGGGCGGTGGCCCGCTCGACGCTCACCGCGCTGCGCAGCGTGTCGCCCTCGTAGACCGGACCGACGTGGTCGCAGCTGTGCCAGCCCAGCACCGTGACCAGGTCGGGCAGCACCCGGCAGACCTGCGCGACGGCGACACCGATGGTGTGCCCGCCGTAGACCAGGCGGCGGCCACCGCCGTGCGCGGCGTCGTGATGGGCCTTGGCGACATTGAGGGTCAGGCGCGCCAGTTCGGGTGCCGAGGAGACGACGTCGCCGCCGCCGACGCTCCAGGCCGCTCCCTCGGCGGGAGGCTCGCCGGCGCCCGTCCGTGACCGGAAGGCGGACAGGTCCCAGTCCCCCAGCACCGCGTCAGGGGCCGGGACGGACGGTGCCTCCAGGGTGTCCAGCAAGTCGGCCCGTCCGGTCCGCACACCCTGCTGGCGCAGGGGGATCATGGCGCAGCGCAGGAAGTCGAGCACGAGCCGGGCCTGCTGGTCGCGGGTGGTGATACGCAAGGCCACTAGGCCCGTATCGGGACGTCCCGCACGGGACTGGTTCTGCCGCAGGCCAACGACCTCGCTGACCGTGCTCAGGGTGTCGCCGATCACGGGCAGGCGATGGAACACCAGCCCGCGGTAGAACAGGTTCGCCTTCACGTGGTGGGTAGCGAGCGTCGACTGGCCGATCGCGAGGTCGCAAACGAGCCCCGGGTGCGGCAGCGGCGCGCGGCCGGTCACGGCGCGGGCCAGCTCGTCATCCAGCGCAAGACGCAGCCGGTCGCCGACGATCGCCTGGTGTAGAGCAGCCTGTCCGGAGTTCAGCGTCACAGACGGGGCGTGCTCGAAACGCAGGCCCGGCTCGAAATCCTCGAACCACGGGCCCTCCGCGACGGTAATGCCGGGCGCTTGCGTCACAGGGTTAGGCCCCGGCTCATCAGCTGGCCCACAATGACGTTGCGCTGGATCTCGTTCGTGCCCTCGCCGACGATCATCAGCGGGGCGTCGCGGAAGTAGCGCTCGACGTCGTACTCAGTAGAGTAGCCGTAGCCGCCATGGATCCGGACACCGTTGAGCGCGATCTCCATGGCCACCTCGCTCGCGAAGAGCTTGGCCATGCCGGCCTCCATGTCGGCGCGCTCACCCCGGTCATACAAGTCGGCGGCGAACCGGACGAGCTGCCGGGCCGCGCTGTACTTGGTGGCCATATCCGCAAGGTAGTTGCCAATCGACTGATGCTGCCAGATTGGCTTGCCGAACGTCTCGCGCTCCTGCGCGTACTTCAAGGAGTCCTCGAGGGCCGCGCGGGCGACGCCAAGCGCGCGTGACGCCACTTGGATGCGGCCGGTCTCCAGGCCCTTCATGAACTGGCCGAACCCCTTACCCTCGACACCGCCGAGCAGAGCTTCGGCCGGCACACGACAGTCGTCGAAGACGACTTCGCAGCTCTCGACGCCCTTGTAGCCGAGCTTGGGCAGGTCGCGCGACACCGTCACGCCGGGTGCCTCACGCGGGACGAGCAGCACACTCATGCCCCTGTGGCGCGGTTCGGCTTCGGGGTCGGTCTTCACCAGCACGGCCAGCAGCGCCGAGCGGCGGGCGTTGCTGATCCATGTCTTCGCACCGTTGACGACGTAGCCATCGCCGTCGCGGCGCGCCACTGTGGTGATCGCCTGCAGGTCGGACCCGCCGCCGGGCTCGGTGAGGGCCATGGTTGCGCGGCACACTCCGGTCGCCATGAGCGGCAGGTACTGCTTTTTCTGCTCGTCCGTACCGTAGGCCACCAGGATTTTGGCGACCACGGTGTGCCCGCCCATGGCCCCGGCCAGGCTCATCCAGCCACGCGCGATTTCCTCCGTGACGTTGGCGTAGCAGGGCATCGAGACGGGGGCACCGCCGTACTCCTCCGGCACCGCGAGCCCGTAGATGCCGAGGTGCTTCATCTGCTCGATCAGCTTGTCAGGGTAGGCATTGGCGTGCTCGAGCTCCCGCACCACCGGCAGGACCTCACGCCTGACCCAGTCGCGTACGGCCAGGACGTACTCCTGCTCCTCCGCAGTCAGCTCCGCCACGGACCTCTCCTCCAGCTCACGACGTTTAACCTGTTATCCAATTCAGTTAACTGTAGTGGATCGGAGCCGGATGACCGAGAGAGTGTTGCCTGCGCCCGCGGCGCTCGACCTGTCGAAGCTGATCCGCGCGGGCGATACCGTCATCTGGGGGCAGGCCTGTGCCGGGCCGCTGGCCCTCACCGGCGCCCTCGGTGCCCAGCAGCCGCGCGTGCTCGCCGGGCAACCGTGCCTGACGACCATCAACGCAGCCGTCGAGATCGACCTGACCGGGCAGATCAACACCGAGGTCGCCGCCGGCCGGTACGTCGGGGCGGCCGGCGGATCGCTCGACTTCGCCCGCGGCGCCTCGCTGTCGCACAACGGCGTCCCGATCACCGTGCTGCGCTCCACGGCCGCGGGCCGGTCCACGATCGTGGCCGACCTCTCCGGGCCGGCGGCGATCCCGCGCAGCGAGGCGGGCTGGGTCGTCACCGAGTTCGGCGCCGTCGACCTGCGCGGCCTGACCCTGTCACAGCGCCGCGAACGGCTGCTGTCCGTCGCGCACCCCGACCACCGCGACGCGCTCGCTGCCGTGCCGTCCGGCCCCGGCGAGAGCCGCACCGCCATCACCACCCGATCCCCGAGCGGAAGGCCAGTCACATGAGAAGAGCAGTCATCGTCAGTCCCGTACGGACAGCCGTCGGCGCGTTCGGCGGCGCCCTGCGCCCGGTCCCCGCGGAGGAACTCGCGACCGTCGTGATCAAGGAGGTCGTGGTGCGGACAGGCGTGGACCCGGAACGGATCGACGACGTCGTCTTCGCCCAGTCGTACGCCAACTCCGAGGCGCCGTGCATCGGCCGGTGGGCCGGGCTGAACGCGGGACTGCCGCTGAGCGTGCCGGGTATTCAGCTCGACCGGCGCTGTGGCGGCGGCCTGCAGGCCGTGGTCACCGCCGCTATGCAGGTGCAGACGGGCGCCGCGGACATCGTCGTCGCCGGTGGCGTCGAGAGCATGAGCAACATCGAGCTGTACACGCAGGACGCGCGCTGGGGCACCCGGTCGGGAGGCATCACCCTGCACGACCGGCTCGACCGAGGCCGCATGCGTTCGCAGCCGGAGAGCCGCTTCGGCGTGATCTCGGGGATGATCGAGACCGCCGAGAACCTGGGCACCGAGTACGGCATCACCCGCGAGCAGGCGGACGAGTACGCCGCCGCGAGCCAGCAGCGCGCCGCGGCAGCCTGGGAGCGTGGTGCTTTCGCCAACGAGATCGTCCCGGTCGAGGTGGCGCAACGCCGCGGAGAGCCGGTCGTGTTCGACCGCGACGAGGGGGTGCGTCCCGACACCACCGTGCAGACCCTCGCCAAGCTGCGCACGATCACGCCGGGCGGCACGGTCACCGCGGGTAATGCCAGCCAGCAGAACGACGCTGCCGCCGCGTGCCTGGTCATGGCCGAGGAGGTGGCGGACGCCCTCGGCCTGACGCCACTGGGGCATCTGCTCGGCTGGGCGGCCGTCGGCTGCCACCCGGCCACGATGGGCATCGGGCCGGTGGCGGCCGCGGCGAAGTTGTTCGATCGCACCAAGCTGGGTTGGGACGAGATGGATCTGGTCGAGCTGAACGAGGCCTTCGCCACTCAGGTGCTCGCGGTCCTCAAGGGCTGGGGGTGGCACGACGAATCCCGTTTCAACGTCAACGGATCCGGCATCTCCCTGGGACATCCGGTCGGCGCCACCGGCGTGCGGATCATGACCACGCTGCTGCATGAACTGGCCCGCCGCGGCGGGCGGTACGGCCTGGAGACGATGTGCATCGGCGGCGGGCAGGGCATGGCCGCCGTCTTCGAGCGGCTGTGACACCCGACTCGTATCGCGGTCTCAAGGGCGTGCCGCTTTCCCCGCCGCCACGTCATCTCTAGACTAAAACAGTTATCGAATTCGACTGATCGTAACCGATCGAAGAGCAGGACCACAGGAGGTGGACGGTGACCGACCTCGCGACCGGGGACGACGCACCGACGGAACCGGAGATCCCGGCGGCGGACGCCGCCGAGGACAGGCAGCCGGACGCGACCACATCGTTCGGCAGGCTGACCGACGAGGCCTTCGCGCGGGCGCGAAGGCGCCTGGGAGTCCCGCAACCCCTGATCCGCAAGAGCCACAACCACGAGGTGAGCCGTGACAACACGCGCCACTTCGCCTACGGCTACGGCGACGACAACCCCCTGTTCTGCGACCCGGACTACGGCAAGAACACCCGCTGGGGAACGCTGATCGCTCCCCCGGGCTTCTGCTACACCATGGGCAAGGACGCCGCCCCGACCCCTGACGCCGAGACCAAGGCCATCCTGAAGGGCGATCCCTTCGCCGGCCTGGGCTCGTATCAGGCGGTGATGGAGTTCGAGTTCTTCCGGCCGCTGGTGCTAGGCGACAGCTGCAAGCTGCTGCTGACCGAGGTGGGTGTGCAGGAGAAGCCCAGCCGCTTCGGTGGCCGCACCGCGCACCTGACGCGCGACTTCCTCTACGCCAACGGCAACGGCGAGCCGGTGGCCATCCGGCGCGGCACGTGGATCAACGCCGAGCGCTCGGCGACCAAGGCCAGCGGCGCGAAGAAGCCGCAGGTCAAGCCCGAGCCCTACACCCCGGAGCAGTTGGCCGAGATCGACGCCTGCTACGAGGCCGAGACCCGGCAGGGTGCGCAGTCCCGCTACTGGGAGGACGTCACCGTCGGCGACGCGATCCAGCCCCGGGTGAAGGGACCGCTGACGACCACCGACGTCGTGGTCTGGCACATCGGCTGGGGCATGCAGCTCACCCCGCCGGGTGCCTTCGGCATCTCGTACCGGACCCGCAAGAAGGCACCGGGCCTGTACCCGCCGAACCACCTGAACATCCCCGACACCGTGCAGCGGCTGCACTGGGAGCCGGAGCGGGCGCAGGAGCTCGGGCTCGCCACGTCCTACGACTACGGGGCGATGCGCGAAATCTGGCTGACCCACGCGATCACCGACTGGATGGGCGACGACGCGTGGCTGTGGACGCTGCGGTGCGAGCACCGCAGGTTCAACTACATCGGCGACACGACGTGGATCAACGGGACGGTGAGCGCCAAGCGCGTCGACGGCGAGCACCACGTCGTGGACCTCGAGCTGACCTGCACCAACCAGCGGGGTGAGGTCACCACGCCCGGCACGGCCACGGTCATCCTGCCGAGCCGGGAGGCCGGTCCCATGCAGTTGCCCACACCGCCGGCCGGCGACCTCGACGGGGTGGTGCAGGCCGAGCTCAAGCGGTTCAGCATCGAGTGACCCTCGCCGTCGATCAGGCACGCGCGGTGCCGCAGAACTATCCCCGGCACCGTACGGTGCAGCTGCGGAACTCCGACGCGGATCCGGTCGGCGAGGTCGGTCCGCAGGCGATAGCGCGCATCTTCGAGGAGGTGCGCTATCTCGTGCGGCGCTCCATCGACCATCCGCAGGCGCACCACCCGGATCACGGCTTCGTGCTTGCACGGGTGCGTATCGACCTGCTGGCGCCGCTGCACTATCCGGGCGAGGTGGACGTGGGGATCGCCATCGGCTGTGTCGGGCGGACCAGCTTCGACTACGTGTCGGCGATCTTCCAGGACGGGCGGTGCGTCGCTCTCTCGGGCGCCACGGTCGCGGTCCGGAACAGGCGGACCGGGACGGGCTGCGTGCTCGAGCCGTCCTTCCACGCGGTCATGGCGCGGGCCGCGCTGGGCGGCATCACGTAGTCGTCCGGCGTCACCACAGGCGCGGCCATGCCGCCTCGTCCTCGATCGCCGGAAGGGCCACATCCTTGATCTGCTCGGCCGCGCAGTCGTGGAGCCACCTCCGGTCGGTACGCCCGACCGCCTCCTCGGCGTCGAAGCTGTCGTACGGGCTCAGGTGGGCGACCGCCGGACGAGCACGTCGATGCGGCCGGTCTGGCAGATCTCACCGTGCTGGTTGACCAGCTCAAACTTCCGCTCCACGACGCCGCGGTCCGGCCATCTCCTCCGGCAGCGTCTCGGTGAGCGAGCCTTTGAACGACGTTCGACAGCGGTGCGCACCGCACTGACGACAACGGCTTCAGGCATGGAGTTGAACCCGTTAACATGGGTATATTAGTTAACTGTAGTGAACGTACACGACTTACAGACCAGGAGCCATGTCCATGCAGCTTGAGGGAGCAAGTGCCGTCATCACCGGTGGTGGCGGAGGCCTCGGCGCCGGTGCCGCGCGCCGCCTGACCGCAGCCGGGATGAAGGTCGTCATCGCCGACTTCTCCGAGGAGAACGGCAAGCGCCTGGCCGACGAGCTGGGCGAGGCGGCCGTGTTCGTCCAGACGGACGTGACGGACGACGCCTCCCTGCAGGCCGCGATAGACACCGCCGTGGGCCTCGGGCCGCTGCGCGTCGCCGTCGCCGCGCACGGTGGTGGCACGGCCGTCAGCCGGATCCTGGACCGCGAGGGAAACCCTTACGCGCTTGACCTGTTCCGCCGCACGGTCGAGGTCTACCTGACCGGCACGTTCAACCTGCTGCGCCTCGCGGCCGCTGCGATGGCCAAGAACGACCCGCTGGAGAGCGGCCAGCACGGCGTCGTGGTCAACACCGCCAGCATCGCCGCGTTCGAGGGTCAGATCGGGCAGTCGGACTACTCGGCGGCCAAGGGCGGCGTCGTCGGCCTGGGCCTGGCGGCGGCGCGTGACCTCGCGCCGTTCGGCGTGCGCGTCATGACGATCGCGCCCGGCACGTTCTTCACCCCCGCGTTCCGCATGGAGGAGTCGGTGGCGCAGGAGAAGTGGGGCACGCTCGTGCCGAACCCGAAGCGGATGGGACGCGCCGACGAGTACGGCCTGCTGGTGCGGCAGATCGCCGAGAACGACTACCTCAACGGCGAGGTCATCCGCATCGACGGCGCCCAGCGGCTCGCCCCGAAGTGAGCCACCGGCGCCCGGGGCGGGACCGCTGCACCGAAGACCTCGAAACGGTAGCCGTGCGTGTACGCGCCGACCACCGAGGCGCCGATCTCCGCGCGGGCCCGGAGGCGAGCCGCATGATCAGAGTGGTGGTGTCGTCGGCCGTGACGTCCATTACCGTGCCGTCGGCAAGCGTCACCTTCGGGACGGTGGTGTGCACGTCGGCACAGACGTCGACGGGATCGCCGAACATCGCGCAGACCCAGTCGATGTCGTGCGACAGCATGCCGGCCAGGTAGCCGCCGCGATCCACGTCGTACCTCCACGCGGACTGCGGTCGGTGCGTCGGGCGCCAGTACCCCGCGCTCTGTGCCATGCGGCTGAAGTACGGCGTGCCGAAGAAGCCCTGCCGGGCGAGATCCCAGACGGGGAGCCGCTCAGGCGTCCAGCGCGGCTCGAAGCAGCTGGCGGTGGCGCGGCCACTGGCCTCGGCGGCGCGCACCATCTCCCGGGCCTGGGCGGCGGTCAGATCGCCGTCAGTTCGTAGCCGGCCACGATCGAGTAGGCCGGGCCATGGACGAGGGCACCCCACCCGGTTCCCACGATCCCCACTCGCAAAGCGTCGGTCACGTTGGTTGCCCTTCTGTCGTCGTCACATCAAGACCCGTTCGTCGGTGGCGAGGTCGGACCCGGAGGCCACAGTCAGGCGGGACCCCGGCCGGTACCGGATGAGATCGAGTAGCAGCTCGGCCAGTTGCTCGTCGCTGAAGTGCTCCCGCAGCGTGGCGCCGTCGTCCGCCGTCAGACTGGCCGGATCGGTGAGCACGAGCCGCGCGAGCCGGACGGCGGCAGAGTGCCGGTCGGTCAGCTCGCCGTCCTCCAGGTGCTCCACCAGGGCCTCGTCGAAGCCGCGGTCGATGGCGGCCTGCAGGCGCAGATTGCGGCACAGCTGGCAGTGCGACAGCCGTCCGCTGGTGATGCGGACGAGCTCACGCGTGACGAGGTCGACCCGCCCGGGGTAGGCGATCCTCTCGAAGGCGGTCTTGGCCGCGTCCAGCGCCGGTGCGGCGTCGGCTAGGGTGCGGGACGTGCGGGAGTCGGCGCTCATCCGAACAACACCGCCGCGGCGACCTCGGCCCGCTGCGTCGTCTCGAACAGCCCGCAGGCATAGGCCAGCACCAGCAAACCGGCCTCGCCGTACTCGCGGAGCACGTCCGCCGCTTGCTCGTCGTCCAGGGCGGAGACGTCGAAGAGCAGTTGCTCGGCGAAGGTGAGCGCGACGCGGTCGCGGGGCGTGAAACCCGGATGGTCGGGCCAGCGCGGCAGGGCGTCGAGGACCTCGGCGGGCACATGCTCGGCGTGCGGCCGCGCGCCCACCAGCTGGCCGATCCGCAGCCGGCACAGTTCGAGCGTGCTGGCGTCGACGACGTCCTGCTCCCACACTGCTGCCCAGACGTCCGCCAGGGCTGCCGCGTATCCGGGCCGGTAGGCGAACAGCGGCTCAAGCCGCAGGGCGGGCATCTTCACAGCGTAGGACAGCTCGCTACCAGATGTCGATAACTGATATACTTGTTACCCGGCGCGCCCGTGCGGTTCGGGCACAACGAGACCGTGCTCGGCCGCGGTGTCGCCGGCCGCCTGGACCAGGCGGTCGTCGCGACGAAGTTCGCCTCGTCCCGCAAGGATGGCGACGGCGAGATCGTGATCAACGGCCGGCCGGAGTATGTGCGCGCCTGCTGCGACGCGAGCCTGCAGCGCCTCGGCGCAGAGCGAGTACTCGTTGTGGGAGCGTGAAGCGGATCAGCTATTTGACCGAGAACGCCGCGGCAACGTCCGTGCCGATCAGCGCGGACGAGGTGGCGTACCTGGGCCAGATCTTCGCGCCGGGCCGGATCGCCGGCCCGCGCTACGCCGCGGGGCAGGCCTCGCGGGTGCCGATGCCAACCAGCGGCTGACCGGTCTCACGCCACGGGCAGCGGCTGCCGGCCTCCGAGCGCGATCACCGAACGCAGCACCCCGACGAGCAGCAGCGGCTGGTCCAGCATCGGGTGATGACCCGCGGCCGGGAGTTCGAGCACCGTGAGGTGGTCACCCAGCCGCAGTTGCGCCTCTGCCACTCGGGCGGAGCTGAGGATACCGAACTCGCAGCGCAGCAGCACCATCGAGCAGCGCACGCGCTCGGGCGCATCCCCGAGGTCGCTGGCGTTGCCGAACATCGCCGGGTCGAACTTCCATGTCCACCCGCCCGCTACTGCGCGCACGGAGTCGCGGGCCACCCGCTCGCGGATGAAAGGCAGGGTGCCATGCTGCGGCGGGAGGCTGGCCCAGCGCTGCACGGCCTCGTCCGCTGACGGGTAGATCCGGGTCGGGCGACGGCGCCGGGTGAGCAGCTCCTCCTTGTGGGCACGGGGAGCCAGCGGCGCGTCGACCAGGACGAGCTGCGCCACCTTGGCCGGTTGTCGCGCGGCAAGGATGACGGCGATGCGTCCCCCCATGCTGTGACCTACGATGACGGGCGCGGCGCCGCCGGCTGCTGCGACGTCGGACGCGGCACCGACCTCCTGCTGCCAGGTCTCCAGCGAGTAGGACGGGCGGTGGTCGCTGTCGCCGTGGCCGCTGAGGTCGAGGGCGACGACATGGTGCTCGCGGGCTAGATAGGGCGCGACGTGGTCCCACCAACCGCTGTGCGCGGCGCCGCCGTGCACCAGCACGATGCCGGGGTCGGCCGGGCTCCCCCACTGCCGCAGCCTGATCCGCGCCCCGGAGACGTCAAGGACCTGCTCGCGGGGCTCCTGATCGACCGCCCAGGTGAACCATCCGGGCGCCGGGGCGCTCGTCACGTCACAGCAGTTCGAGGATGGTGGCGTTGGCCATGCCGCCGCCCTCGCACATCGTCTGCAGGCCGTAGCGGATGCCGTTGTCGGCCATGTGGTGGACGAGAGTGGTCATCAGGCGGGCGCCGGAACCGCCGAGCGGGTGGCCGATCGCGATCGCGCCGCCGTTGGGGTTGAGCAGCTTAGGGTTGGCGCCCGTCTCGGCCAGCCACGCCATCGGTACCGGCGCGAAGGCCTCGTTGACCTCGAAGGCGCCGATCTCGCCGATCGAGAGTCCAGACTTCGCGAGCACCTTGGCGGTGGCCGGGATCGGGGCGCTGAGCATCATGACCGGGTCGTCGCCGGCCACGACGGCGGTGTGCACGCGGGCGATCGGGGCGAGTCCCAGCTCCTGGGCCTTCTCGGACGTCGTGAGCAGCAGTGCGGCGGCGCCGTCGCTGATCTGCGAGGAGTTTCCGGCGTGGATCAGCCCGTCCTCGACGAAGGCCGGCTTGAGCCCGGCAAGCTTCTCCGGCGTCGTCCCGCGGCGCAGGCCCTCGTCGACGGAGAAGACGCTGCCGTCCGCCAGCGTGACGGGCGCGATCTGCTGCTGCAGACGGCCGGTGTCGATCGCCTCCACGAGGCGCTCGTGCGACTGCGAGGCGAACTCGTCAAGCTGCCAGCGGGTGAAGCCCCACTTGGCGGCCATCATCTCGGCGCCGACGCCCTGATTGAAGTCGACGCCGTAGCGCTGCCGGATGGAGTTGCTTGTGGGGTTGCCAAGGTCGGGGTTCAGCACGCTCGATCCGATCGGGACGGCACTCATCAGCTCAACACCGCCGGCCACGGCAATGTCGTACTGCCCCGCGATCAGGCCGGCGGCGGCGAAGTGCACGGACTGCTGAGAGGAGCCGCACTGGCGGTCGATGGTCGTCGCCGTGACTGACTCGGGCCAGCCGGCGGCGAGCACCGCGCTGCGCCCGACGTTGTTGGCCTGCTGGCCGACCTGCTGCACGCAGCCCCAGATGACGTCGTCCACGAGCCGCGGTTCGATGCCGGCGCGGGCTAGCAGTGCGTTCAGCACGTGAGCGGAGGCGTCTGCGGCGTGCCAGCTGGCGAGGGAACCGTTGCGCCTGCCGACCGGCGTCCGGACGGCTTCGACGATGACCGCATCAGGCATGTTGTTCCTCCGCAATTAGATAACCCATTTAGAGATTACCTTCGGAGGGGATTTCGGCAAACTGCAGCCGCTCACCGCGGCCGGCGGGTCAACTGTCGGGCAGTTCGGTGACGAGCACACCTTCGGACCACTCACGCTGGATCTCCGCGACCGCCGTCAGGTGCTTGGTCCAGAACCGCGCGGCGCCGGCCCCCTCGCCCTTCTCAATCAGGTCGACGAGCTTACGGTGGACCTTCAGGCTGACGTCCTGCCACTCGCGCCGGTCAGGAGCCTTGGACATGCTGCGAGCCGCGTGCTGTGCGCTGATGTGTTGCAGGCTCTCGGTGACGATGGCCATCGTCGCGTTGCCGCTGAGTTCGGTCAGGACCGAGTGGAAGCGCCATGCCGCCTCGGCGAAGGCGGTGAAGTCGCCGAGCGCGGCCTGCTCCTCGTCGAGGACCTTGCGCAGTTCGGCGATACCTTCCGGCGTGCGGTTCTCCGCCGCCCAGCGCGCGGCAGTGGGCTCGTACAGCATGCGGAACTCGTAGACGTCGGCGAGGCTCGCGCGGCGCAGCTGAAGCTGGATGGCGACGGTGCGGGCCACCACGTCCGAGCTGGGATGGCTGACGATCGGACCGCGGTGCGACCCCCGCCGCACGGTGACCAGGTTCTGCGCCTCGAGCAGGCGCAGGGCCTCGCGCAGGGTAGGACGGGAGACGTCGTACTGCTCCATGAGGGTGGCTTCGCTGAGCAGCGACTCGCCGATCTTGAGCTCCCCCGACAGGATGCGGCCACGCAGTTCGGCGGCGACGACCTCGGCGAGCTTCGGGATGCGCCGGGGCTTCAACACGCGCCCCTGGGTCACTGGCTGCAATCCGGGCTCACGGGACGCTTCGGGCACCACTAGAGCCTATCGTGAGGCACGTCTCGGGCCCGGCAGGCGTGCGCGCGGTCCGGGCCGACCGGGCAGTGGCTGGACACGGCAGCGCGGTTCCACGAGTTGATCGCCACGATGAGCCAGGTGATCGCGGAAATCGGCTGGTCGGTCAGTACCAGGCGGGGTTCGGTCCGCGCTGCGCGATTGCACGGCGTCCTCCGGGGACCATCTCGACATCCCGCCCGTCCGGCACAGCCTGACTGCCCTGGCGGACTGCGCCATCCTGCGCACGGCCCAAGAATTGGCGAGCCTGTGGGGTGCGAAAAGTCGGCCTGGGCCTGTGAGCTGGGCCGATGCGACAGCTTCGCCGTCGGCATGATGGTCACCTATGTCCGTACGCCTGCTCTACCTGATCTTTGCACGGGTGTGTAGCTGGCTCGTGCTACTCGGTCGTTCATCGGCATCGAAGGACATCGAGCTGCTTGTGCTGCGGCATGAGGTCGCGGTGCTACGCCGCACCGAACCCAAG
>Ga0068862_100000115_pt1 | contig 94951 bp, 96 predicted proteins | sample KBSSwiS52_FD_66598 | JGI IMG/M metagenome (GOLD analysis project Ga0068862, IMG submission 66598) | Switchgrass rhizosphere microbial communities from Kellogg Biological Station, Michigan, USA - KBS Switchgrass S5-2 | ecosystem: Host-associated > Plants > Roots > Rhizosphere > Soil ...
GGCGCTCCTTACCGCTGGCAGTTCGAAAAGGATGGCCAGCCCGCACAGATTGACGTCGCCGGTCCGATCACGCTCGACGAGGCGAGCCTTTCACGCATCGCCGTGCTGGAAGGCGTGGGTATCGGCTACGTCATGGAATCCGACGTGCGCGACGATCTCGATGCCGGGCGGCTGGAGATGGTGCTCGAAGACTGGACGCCGCAGCTCGCCCCCCTTGCGCTCTACTATCCGGGCAGGCGGCATCCCTCGGCCGCATTCAAGGCCTTCATCAACCTGGCCCGTGAGTTCTCGAAGGAATCCCGCAGGGGAAGGTAGCAGTCGCCGACTTAGCTGCCGTTCGACAGTTCGAAACCACTCCCTAAAACCTGCCCTTCATTCATCAAAATTCTGTAGCATCGCGATAGACGGGCTTGGGGACTTAACTGCCGCTCCCACAGCGTGCGGTGAACGGCAGCTTTCAGTGGGAACCGGATATTCGCGCGTCGGCGTGAGTTGCCTACCGTATGAGGGAACGGATAAGTTGCCGATAAATAGGATCAATTAGAGGAAGCCGCGAACGGATCCCGCTCCGCCTTCAGGCGATCTATCCACTTTCGCCGCACCGCGGCCGCATTCTTGAATCGGTCCATGCCTTCGACATTTTTCAGAAAATACTCGAATTCCTGGATCGCTTCCTCGCGCCGGCCCAATTTTGCCAGAACGAAACCGTGAGTGTCGCGAAAGCTGGGATCCCAGGGAGACGCATTCAAAGAGCACTGCGCAAACTCAAGCGCCGCCTCAGCCGACCCGAGATCGGCGAGTTCCCATGCCACCGAATTGCATGCCTGCCCGTCGTGTAGCTCCCTAGCCCATCGCATGACACTCTGCTGAAGCTGTTCCGACTCCGCCTTGCTGCCGTTTGTGCTAAGAGTCGCGATGCTGGGCAGAACGGCGTCTATCACGTCTGGCGTCACGATTTGATCGGAAAATGTCGGCCGGTAGACTCCCCGCAGAGGCGTCTTCTTCCATTCCTCCCATGAGAGATTTCTGCCGGCGGCAATCCTCGCCCGCGCGAGCTCGCGATCCAGGTCGATCGGTGATACGATCACCCCTTGCGCGCCTAGCGAGAGGATGACGGCAAGGTCGTCGCGATACCGGAAGGTCGATCCTCGAGCCTCCACCGGAAGGTTTGCATAGGCCTCTTCCGCCGGAAAGTGATCCAGGTCGACGAGGGTGAAATGAGCCCCCTCTGATCCCGAAGTGCCGGTATTCGTACCGCCGGAATTCAGAATGATGAGGCTGCCGCCGTCCTTGGAAAACTCCAGCTCCTGTATCTCGCGGTCGCCATTGGGTATGGCGACGCCATTTTCCGAAATCGCTTGATCGTCAAGGTTCCAGAAGAATGGTGTGGCGTCATCGAGACTCCAGACGATGACCAATTTACTGTCGGGCCTGAACTCGAAATCCCAGCGGTTGTTTAGCTTCGGCACGGGGCCGGCAAGCCGCGACACAAACTCGATCCGTCCGGCGTCGAGTCTCCACAGCCTTGCATAGGTTTCTGCGCCCGAGGCGGTGATCAGCCACTTGGAATCGGGACTGAATGAGACTTGTTTGATATTCCAGACGACATTCGGGAGTGTTTGTCCGGCGGACGCGGTGATCGGCGCCCCGAGATTCCATACCCGTGCGGAAACGTTCCGGTCGCCAAGCGTGACGTCCGCCCCACCGGTAAATAGCCACCGTCCATCCGGGCTAAAACGGAGTCCGCTGGCCGTGTATTCGATCGGCATGAAATCGGCTTGTTTTCTCCATTGCCCGCCGTCGAGGCGCAGCAGTTGCACCTTTCGGTCGTCAGATTCCCTGTCCTCGTTGTTGTTTTCTCCGGCGACGGCGACCCAGCGGCTGTCCGGAGAAAATTCCAGGGTGCCTATGCCGCGAACAAAGCCTTTCAAGGGAGTCCATGTCGTCTGGTTCGTCACCGAAGCCAACGGAACCAGAAAGCCGTCCTCCTCGTAATTCCGCTGGCCCATGCGCATGTCATGGAGGAAGAGCCATTTCCCGTCCGGCGAGAACTCGAGCGAGTAAAAGGGGCGCCCCTCGCTCAGCACCACGCGTTTTGCCTTCGAAAGGCTCAGGTCATATGCGGCCAGGACGTTTTCGGCCTCGTCGGCGAAGAGCCACCGGCCGTCCGGACTGAACGTCACATCCTCGGACGGCATCGATCTTTCCGAACTGATTGTGAAGCGACGCCGGGATCCGGATTGAGCGGCAATCTCGATAACGTCCAACGTCTTCGCGTTTTCGGCGGTCCGGATGACGGCCCATCGATCATCGGCAGATAAGACGACATTGCAGGAATTGCATACGCCCTCTCCCTCCGCTTCCGTTTGGAAGGGGGTCGTATAAAGGAGGCTGGGCCTGTCGAGTTCGGCTATGTTCCATATTTCGAGCTTGTCATCGCGGGTCACAACGGCCGTGCGTCCCGTTGTCGAGAGCTCCAGCGGCAAGACTTCGGCGTAGGGTGTCGCGACCAGCGTTGCGGCCGGAGAGATCGGGTCAATCCGACTGAGGTCCCATAGCCGTCCACTGCCACCCAGCGCGGCGCCGAAGAGGTAGCGTCCGGAGGGACTCATCTCGACGCGGCGCAGGGAACTGTCGAAGCCATGCAAAGTGATGCGTTGGGAGGGCTTGGCTTTGAGGTCGGACGTTCGCATCAACTCGACGGCATTGCCGTACCCGACCGCGAAGACGCCGCCATCGAACGACCTCCCCGCGCCGCCGGCGAAATCCTTCAGCTTGAACGAGGTGCCCGGAACCTTCGCGATCTCGGCACCCGTGAGGTCCCATCTGCTAATTTTGCCGGCCAGGGTGGTGGTCACCAGCGTCCGCCCGCCATCCGCCAGGAAGGCATCTTCCAGGGCCTTGTTCGTCTCATCCGTCGATGGATTCAGAGACGTCACCAACCCGGTTGGCTTCAAGCTCTTCAGCGCCCAAAGCTTGATCGCCGGATCCGCGAAGCTGGATTCCAGAGTCCACTTCGTACTCCCGGTCATGAGCAGCGTGTGGTCGTCGCTAAGGTCAAGGAGGTCCAAATCCGGAATGTCGCCAAACGTCCCGAGTTGCTTGTGCTGCGTGAAAAGAACGGCGACCGGGACGTCGCTATTGGAAGCCAAATCCCAGATGAGCACGCGCGCGCCCGTCCCTCCTGCAAGGAGTACCTTGCCGTCTCGCGAGAACGTCACATTGGTGACCTTCAGCCCTTCGGGAATCGAAAGCGCTCGAATCTGGTGCGACGGATCATTGCCCGAGAGCGTGTAGAGTAGGATGCGGCCTTCTCCAGCGATAGCCAGGATTCCGTGGTCCCGGGAGGCGGCCGCCGCTGTCACCCCTTCGCTCGTACCGAGGGACGATTGGATGTGGTGCGGCGTGGGATCGGGCGTTCCTAGCGGCCAAATCGTCACCTCGCCTCCCTGCCGCTCGCGTTCATAGATGATCGAGACAAAACGCCGTGACTGCGCGTCGAAGGCCATGAAGTCCGGCGAAGCGTGTGTGGGAGCCTGCAGCATCTTGACTGCGGTTGGGCTGACCCGGCTGGCCAAGCTCCATATCCGGATCAGCCCATCCTCCGACGCTGTCGCTAGAAACCGCTCATCCGCGCTGAACGCGGATCGCTCGATGGTGTCGCGATGGCCGCTGATCCCAACGCCGCTGATGCCCTCGAGGCCTTCCGCGAGCGCATCGCGGGCGGCGGCGGTGGGAAATCCGTTGGCCCGGCTCTGGTTCACCGCCTCGACTCCGAGGAGCAGGGCGCGCACGGGAGCTTTCGCGCTGGTGTCTCTGGATTGCGCCGCGAGCCGCTGCGAAAGATCCCGGCGCAGCGCTCGTTGAGCGAGCTCTTCCGCTCCCATGACGCGATCCCTGGCGTTCCGCGTTCTCAACAGCACCGGCAGGTTCCATGCGCGCAGATCGTCCAGGATGGCGAAGATCGGGCGCGCAGACATATCTTCGACACCCTGGGTCAGGGGCATGCCGATCAGTTCCCAGGCGTCGCTGAACAGGCCGCCGCCCGATTGGCCTTCTGTCGCGTCTGAATGCACGCGCAGCATCGACTCGGCCGACAGCAGCGACTCGTCGGAGCCCGAAGCCCATTTGGTTCCGCCCCAGCAGCCGATGCTCGTGACGGGCCTGTTCGCCACCATCGCCTTCGATGGCGGCAAGATCGCGAAATTGAGACCGTCTAGATATTTGTCCAGGACAGCGTCCCGGCCCACAACGATGACGGCTAGGTCGTCCTTGACCGACAGCTTCGGAAGGAAGCTCCCGTAGCGGGGCGCGGCAACTCCGAAAAAGCTCGTCGCCGCCTTCGAAGTTTGGGCCGCGGATGGTGCCGGGAGCACGTGAGCGGCCGTCGCGATATAGATGCTCTTCTCATCATAGCCGACGATGATGCCCCCCGCGCAACCTCGATCGTTGACGCTGAGCATGACGATCTGGGACATCGCGGACCCGCGGGCCTCGGACGGGAGCGTTTGCGCATGGCTTGGCCAAACGGCGCCGACGAGCGCGCAAATCGCGACGAGGAGCGCGAATGCTCTCATTTCAGGTCGTTCCACCAGCGTCTGGTGCTCAGCCAGAGCGCGATTACGGCCGTGAACGCCACATATAGCTCATTCGGCCATCTATAGAGCAGCCACTCGAGCAGGCTGGGCCGGAGATCTTGAGAGGTGACGCCGCCCAACCGGACCTCTTCGGCCTCGGGCGCGGACAGTATAACTTTAAGCCTTCCTCCGCTCAGGCTCAGCTCGCGCAGGGTCATTGGCTTTTCGCTTCGAAGCAGAAGCAGGTCGCTCGGATGGAGGGCGATTGGCGCCTTTTCGCTGCGCCCGCGAATATGCACTTCTCCACTGAGTATTTCGGACGACCCGGATCGCTCAAAAGACACGCTCGTCAACCGAGTATTCCTGAAGATCGCTAGGTCTCGCGTCTCGTCGCTCGAATAGAGCGTGAACTCCAGATGCTTGCCCGCTATCGATATTGGCTCGACGGCGCTCCGCAGCGGCCCTTTGCCCGAAGCGGCCGGCGCCAGGATAAGGCGCCCAAGGTCCGCCTTGGTGGCTTTCTCCGCCTGGATGTCGATGCTCACGCCGCGCGAATTCCCCGCATAGGCGACAGCGGTCGAGACGGAGGTCGGCGCCCCCGTCGGGAGCGCAATGGCGAACAGCCGAACGGACGGGTCGATTCTTCCCTCCGCGCGGCTGGCGGCATCGAGGGTCTCGGCTCTCAATTCAAGATCGCCTCCATCGGCCGCGCCGTCAGGCGCATCCTCGATGCCGGTGACCGCCACGCGTTTGAGGGCGAGGATCTGGCCGGCTTCGCCGGGGATCAGATTTGTGGAGGATTCCGCCCCAAGCTCGAATTGAAGCCCGGTGACGAGGAGTTCGATGTCCACTTCAGCGCGCGGAAGCCTAGCTAGGAACAGGACAGCGAGGACGAGCGCCGTCAGGCAAAAGGCGAGCAGGTCGACATTCCGACGTCTCGATCGCAGCTTGTCTTCAAAGGTGGCCTCGACTTTCCCGATGCAGTCGATGGCGTCCAGCGTCGCGGCGGGAATCGGCTGGTTCGCGACGATTGCCGTGTGCGCTTCGCGGACAAGGTCGCTTTTTCGTCTCCTTAGATCTTGCCGCACATCATTTACGGTCGGCCCCGCTGCCGTCGGCCCCGCGACGCGCCGAAATATCCTAAGCACCGGACGAGCACAACTTGTGCAGGATGATGATATTGGTTGTCGCGAGTCCCGCGTCCTCGGCGGACTCGCTGAACGAAATGCTGTAGACGCCGTCCCTGACACCCCGGAAAGAGACATCCACCTTCCAGACATCGTTCGCGGGGCCCGCCGCCATGGATACGTCGACAATCTGGGGAGGCCCGTTCGTGCCAAGGCGGATAACGGCGCTCTTGATCGATGGCCGCCTTTGGGCGCGGATGAGGAATGTGTAGGTGCTGGTATATCCGGGCCCCACTCTCAGCGGTATCGACGCATCATATTCGCGACCGGACCATTTCACTCGTCTGGTTCCCAAGGCGGCGAAATTATCCCATCTCGGCTGCCACGCCGAGACCTCGTCGGTGGGCCACGAAAACGCCTTTGCCTCGACGGCGTCGAGTCCGAAGTAAGGAACTTTGGTCGATCTCAGGCTAATGTGAACCGCTGATGCGGGGTCGTCGCACCAGGTGAGGGTCGTCACGCCGTTCGCGGCAAATATCTGCGCCGGCTGAGCCTGCTTGACCGAGATAATCGCGGGAGGCGGCAATGAGATTCGTCTTACCAGAAGCCCTTCGCAATATTGTTTGCCCTTTGCGCCGTCCCGGACGGTGTATGGAGTTTGGAGATTGCGAAGCAGCGCGGCCGGCGTTTGATCGCAATAGCTTGGTCTGGTTTGCGCGGTGGCCGTGGCGGGCGCAAGCCACAACACTGAGATCCCCGCAAGAGGAATTAGTCTAAGCAAGTGGTTACAACTTGACCCGCTTGAAGGCGCATTTTTGGTCTCTGAGTAGCGGGCGAAGCACAAAATGCTGCCATTGACGCTCCAAGACACCATGACAAGCTCCCATCCCGTTAGAGCAACGCTGACAGATTCGGCCGATGCTCGCAATAAAGTACTCGACTTCGCCATGTTGATGTGCAGGCGGGAGAGATCAATCGGACATGATTTCGACCGTCCAACCTCAACGCCGACGTCTAACTCAGCGTTGGACGAACGTTTGGTGACCGGTCTCGAAGTTGAGGTGCAATCTGCCGCGTCGGGCAGCCACTGGCCACAACTCAAGAGAAGCGGCGATAAGACAGATTCGGGGTAAGCATTTATCTTCCCGGTTAGACTTTGACTGACCGCGCCGCTACGCTTGGGTGCTCACAGCGAATGACCGATTTCGGTACGAGCGGACGTTTACGCCCCGGTGATGGAATGGCTCAAGTTGGTCGAGTACTGCCCTGCGATCAGCGCGCGTGGGGTGGCAAGTGTCGCCGACATCTCGGACATTCCAACACCTGAATCAACTCGCTGATAGCTGCCGTTGGTTCATATGTCCGGGCGGGCTCCCCGAACCTTCGACATTGTCTCGGAAACGGCCAAGTTGTCTCGCAATGTCCCCATTAAGTGGTCCGCGAGCCTGAGCGGCGAACCAATCGCCGCCCTTCAAACCTTCCTTCCTTGAAAACCTTGGAACTGGGTTGCGCCTGCAACCCTGCCCATTGGCGAAATCGGGGTGTGCAGAGGGCGACCCTCGACACGGTGAAGCAGGCAGCGATCGAAGACGTGCGGGCGGCGGTCTCCGGCATGCTCAAGGGGATGGCGAGCCGCTCGAAACACATCATCTACAAGCCGGCATCTCGCGCACCGACGCCGCGTCTTGTCTTCCACCGCGACGATCTTTTGCGCGAGCTTGTCTGCGACCATTTGCGGGCGCGACTACGGGGTGTACGCGATTGGCCTCTTCTGCCCCGACTGCGGAGCCCCGAACTTACGGCTGCATTTCGAGCGCGAACGCCAGCTCGTGAATGCGCAGGTGGAAATCGCCGAAGCGCAGGACGAAGGATTGGCGGAGCTCGCCTATTCGTACCAGCGGGAGGTGCGCATCGCGCTGCGGGCAAAACGCCGGCCACGCTCAAGCCTGCAACCCGAATTCCTCACAATCGGTTCGATGGCGGACTGCGCCGAACTAGTAAGCGCCGAATTCTGAGCGAGCGTATGGCCGACCCCGCTGCGCCGGACGCACCTCCAACGGCATCAATTGGTTGCTAGAGGAACGACTCCTGACGCTCCATTGGTAGATGGTACAGCTCGTGGACCTGACGCAGAAATGTCGTTTGCCCCCCATAGCTCGGGTGGCGCACCTGCAATACCTCGCGATCGTCGGCCAATCGCTGGGCGACGGCCGCAGCGTCATTGCCTATGGCTATCAGGCGGCGTGGTCGCAAAAGTCGTATGAGTTCGCAGAGCACTTCCTCACCGGCCCTGCGTTCGCGGGCGTTGTGCGTGCGATTGCTAAAGGGGTCCGCCGCATCGTGTGGATGGAGCGGGAAGACATTCCAGAGAAAGATCGGAACCTCGATCTGGGCAAGGACGCTCCAGATCACGGCCGCCGTGCGCTCCGCCACCGCGCGTCCCGTCGTAGGGCGCTTGATCTTCACGCCCCATCGGGCTGCGTGCAGATCGAGGTGAATGTCGTCAGTCAGTGCAAGCCCTGTTCGCCGACCTCCGCGATACCCGAGATCACGGCCAATCCACAAAGAGTCCACGTCGCACCTGGCCGCCGCATCGAGCATCGCCCGTAGCGCCTCCGACCGAAATCGGGGCGCGCGCTCCACGTCATGGACCATGCAGCGATGCGAATACGGGTTGAACGTGTCCTCGAACTGCAGCGCGCCTAGGGCTTCAACGAACTTGGCTGGCTTCATGACTCATCTGCCTCGAGCGACCGATACCCGATGGTGCGCGTGGTGCGATCGCAAATGACGATACCGCCGTTGTTCGCGCGAACCTGGCGAAACACGGCGTATCCGTCGAGGATCGCCCGCTCCCAAAGATTCAGCGGACATGCCTCCACCTCGTACCCCTTCACGAACTGCTCGACCGATTTGAGAATGTCGAATGACACGCTCCGCTGCTCCTCGAAAAAGTTCAATTCCTTAGCGCGCGAGAAAATGAATGCCGTCAGCCCCTCTTCGACGACGATCGCCCGGCCGCCGTCTTGAGCTTCGTCGATCTTTCGGTCGCTTTTTCGCTTCTGCTTGATGAGCGCGCGGAACGTCGGCGACCAATGCAGGATCGCCGCGTGCGCGAAATGGAAGACGTCGTGGAAGCGGTATCCGTCTGAATCCTGGATATTGTCGGTAAGCGGGTCTCCGACAAACACGCCATTCCATTGAAGGTAGCTTTGGCCACTCTTGCGCTGCGTGATCTTGATCTCGAAGCGCTGCGGGATGCGCTCCTCATCCAGAAAGCTGCCATCAAAATCCGGAAGGGTCGCCAAATCGGGCGCGAGGAAGCGGCCCCGCGCCTTGTCGAGGTTCTTGTGAACCACCTGCGAGAACGGAACGCCGGCTACCTGAATTGCGTGCAGGTATCTGCGCGCAAACTCCTGCAGTAGAGCGCGGGTTGCGGCATTGTCCTCGCGGATTTGGAGCAGCGCGGCGGTGGCGTCTCCCAAAGCGAGCAGGGTTTCGTTGAGTGGCTGAACACCGTTCGCGGCCACCACGTGAGAGATGGGGCCGTTCAGCAGATCGCTGGCGACAACCAGTTTCTCGTAGCCCTCGCCGTTTGCCGCCGATGAGAGGATATCATCGACGCCGATGCCAAGCCGCCTGCAAAGAGCGGTGAAATACCAGAGGGCGTCGCCGAACTCTTCCTCGACGGCGTGTTGATAGCCTTGATACGCTTCTTGCTCGCGCCGGATTTTTTTGGTGGCGGCCATGACGCCGCCGACCTCGCCGAAGAGCCCCATCAACACGGTCGGCAGATCGTCAAAGGGAAGCCTGTCGGTCGGCTCGATGCCCTGCATATAGTCGCGCAGGAGGATCGACCGCTTGATTGCCGAGCCAGCTTGGGCGGGGGTGGTGATCGGCGGTTTCTTATCCATGCGCCACCACCCAATCCCACGGCGGACCCTGATAGCCCCGACCAAGCGAGCGGCACCATTGGGCGAAGTCGCGAATGAGGTCCGGATCGTCGAAAACGGTCTGACCGATGCCCTTCTTGCAAATGTCCCGACCGCCATAATTGCGAAACGGCGGCGGGATCGCGGGACCCGTCCCCCCGAAATAGCAAAAGTCGTCACTTATCAGGACGCGATCGACACCCGTATCTCTGTTGATGTGGCGGCCATTGGGAGAGCCGTCGGCATTTGTGTGAAACGAGTCGAGCTGCCCCCAGCCACCGCCCGCCATGTGATAGATATTGTCTCCGCAGCTTTGCTTGCGGCTTCCCCTGCGCTCCGGCTTCTTTCCCTGGAACCGAGGGTCATTCCAATACTGCTGGAAGCTCGCGGCCTCCGTCACCCTCATCGCATAGACGAGATGGCCGCCCCGCCTGACGCCTTTGGCGTTGCTACCGCAACCGACAATCCAATCGCCGATGCGGGCGGATTTGCGAATGGACGGCTTGCAGGTCGCCAGGGTGCAGTAGCCGTAGAACGGATTGGGCGCGAAGCCGCTGTCGTAGCGGACAACGTAGGAATGAAGACGCGTTGCGAGCCCGCCCCCTAGCATGGATGGCGTTTGATCGGGATTGGCGAGGACGGCGTGCTGTCGGGATTTTCCCAATTGTTGATCTTGCCATTGATGGCGTCGATCAGGTGTTCGCCGCGCCAGCCCACCACGGCGTCGGCATAGTCCTTCAGGGCGTCAGGCACGTCGCACTCGTTTGCTCCGTGCTCCCAAACGCCGACGATCCGCTTGCCCTCCTTCTGCGCACACTCGATCTCCCAGTTGACCCAATCGCTGTTTTTGGTCTTCGGAGAAATGTACACAAGCAGGGTGCTCGCCCATTTGATCTGCGGCGCGAGAATTTTGCTTTTGATATAATCAGGTGAAGTGGCGTTGTTCGGCTTGCCGGAGTGAATGGAAGAGTCGCGAATCGCCATGCCGTTGTCCTTGAGCAAGCCCTTCACCTTGGCGAGGCCCGCATCGTCTTCGTGGACGTGACTTATGAATACGTTCTTTATCTCTTCGGCCATCGCCATTTGCCTCGTTCGCGGAGGAGCTTCATTTTGTCTACTTATAGCATTTCTTTACAACCTGCGATACCATAGATTGTGATCGCAACGTCCGCGAAAGGGTCCTGATGCTGCCGCCGGTGCTGGAAGTCTATGTAGTTTGGCATCCGGCCGATGGGGACGGCGCAGCGATCGCGCAGGAGCTAGTGGACCACTTCCACGGCACGGCCTTCACCGGCCTGATCGGAGGAGCCGTCGAGGTCTTCATCCGGAGCGCCGGCTGGCGAAGCCCAACGGATGCCCCCCGTCCTATCCCGATCGCAAGCGCGCCGCCGCCCAATGGGGTCGAACAAGCGCGGTTTACGGTCATCGTCCCGTTGATGGGCACGGAAATGGCGGCGGCCGTCGAGGGGGGACAGGATGAATGGACAGCCTATGTTGAAGCGGTCTCGAGTGCGCAGATCGCCTCGCCCGAGCGCATCGCGGTGTTCCCTTACCTGATGCACGCGGGAGCGACCGACCAGACGCGCCTCGGTGGGGTCTTCGGTCCCTATCAGCGCATTGCCGCATCGCCGCCGGACGAGACCGGCGAAACTGCAGCATCGCTCAGGTGCCGCGATCTGACGCAAGGGATCACGCAATTCCTTTCTGACGTGCCCGATGCGCGGCTGACCGTATTCATTAGCCACACCAAGCGCGGAAAACTGGGCGACGAAGAGGATACCTCGGCGCTGATCGAGCTTGTCCGCAAGATTGTCGCCGACACGCGCCTCAACGATTTTTTCGATGCGAATGATCTCCAGCCGGGGAGAGACTGGGACGCTGAGTTGCGGCAACGCGCCTCCACGAGCGCCCTTCTGGCTATCAGGACCGATCTCTATCCCAGCCGCGAATGGTGCCAGCGAGAAGTCGCGCTTGCCAAAACCCGCGGGATGCCCGTCGTCACCATGGACGCTCTTGACCGCCTGGAGGAGCGCGGGTCCTTCCTGATGGACCATGTCGCGCGCGTGCCGGTGCGGATTGAAAATGGAGACTGGAGCAAGAAGGCCGTCTATCAGGCTCTCAATCTCCTCGTGAACGAATGCTTGAAGCGCGCCTTGTGGCTCCATCAACGGGAACTTGCGGGAGACAATGCGAAACTGAACGTCCAATGGTGGTCGCCGCACGCGCCGGAGCCGCTGACATTGGTCGAGTGGCTGGAGGGTGCGATCGCACATGGCGGGCGGCCGCCGGCGGGATCTCAGCTTCGCATCCTCCATCCCGATCCGCCCCTTGGGCCGGAAGAACGGCAGGTGCTCGATCAGATTTTAGCTCTGGGAAGCGAAGGCAGCGCGCTGGACATCATGACGCCGCGTCAACTCGCGGCTCGCGGGGGGTAATTGGACGCTCCGATGCCCAGTGACGCTCTCCTGCCAGCCAACGCCCTCGCCGGACTCCAAATCGGGATTTCGGTGTCCGACAGCGCCGACCTGGCGCGCTTGGGATTGCTCGAAACCCATTTTCGGCTCGCGGTGGGCGAGATCGCGCGATGCGTCCTAGTGTCCGGCGGGCACCTTGCATACGGAGGCCACCTCCATCCTGACGGCTACACGACCTTCCTGATTCAGGAATTGCACCGCTTTAGTCGGCGCGACCGCCCTCTGCACCTTTATCTGCCCTGGTCGGAGCATCGCGCGATGGCGCTGAGCGCGATCAAGGAGGAACGCAGCGCGCTCGGTCTGTTTGGGGAGATGCAGTTTCTTGGCCCCAACGGCGATGTCATCGATCCGGCCGCAAACCGGAACGAACCTCCGGTCCCTGTCACCGATGAGCGAGAGCGGGAAGAGAGCCTGACATCGCTGCGCCGCTATATGGCGCAGCAGACGCATGGCCGAATTGTGATCGGCGGCAAACGGTCAGGCTTTCTGGGACATATGCCTGGCGTCATCGAAGAAGCGCTTATGGCGATCGATTGCGGTCAGCCGCTCTATCTAGCCGGAGGCTTTGGCGGCGTGACTGCCGACATCATCCGCGCGCTCGGTGTGGATGATATGGCGTGGCTCGCCGTACCGGATGATGGTGCCCCTAGCGATCCAAGGCTTCTTGCCGGCCTTGAACTGCTTGCGAAGCGGGCCAGCGAAACCAAGATGCAGTCGCTGCAGAACGGACTGGACGAGTCTGAAAACCGGCGATTGGCCGCATCCCACCGCCCTAGCGAAATAGCGGCTCTCCTGAGTCTCGGGCTCGGCCGCCGCTTCAAGCCGACCTAGCAAGCTTCCTGCCTTCGCTTCCCGTCAGTGGCATGATTCAAATGCTTCCGGCAGATTCGATCAACACCCGATCGGCCATTGCAACTAAACGCTGTTTTGCGTGAGTTTTACCGCAAGGCGTGTTAGCGTCGCAGCCCGGAGGACAGATGTCGGGGCAAGAAAAAGATCAGCGCGCTACTATTCGCAAGTTGGAAATTCGACGATTTCGAGGGGTTGAATCCCTCGACTGGTGGCCAGCACAGGGAATGAATATCATTCTTGGCGGCGGCGACGCAGGCAAATCGACAATCCTTGAAGCGATTGCATTTTTGCTGAACGCATCGAACGCCACAACAATCTCCGAAACCGACTATTGGCGACGCGACGCGACGATCGAGTTTTCGATCAGCGCCGTCATTTCGTTGCCCAGTTCGACGGAGATCAGCACGCATTCAATCTTCAACTGGCCCTGGAATTGGGATGGCAAAGAGGCCGTCTCGCCAGCGACTGAAGGTGATGATCCGTCCGAGATTCCCGAACCCGTTTATAAGCTGCGAGTTTGCGGTACGCCGGACCTTGATGTGGTTTGGGAAGTCCTTCAGCCGGAGGGCGATCGTTTTCCGCTTTCCGCGTCGATCCGGCGGAGTATTGGGCTCGTTCGGCTAAGCGCGGACGAACGCAACGACCGCGATTTGCGCCTGGTGTTTGGGTCGGCATTAGATCGGCTGATCGGTGATCCGGCACTGCGCGCACGCATTGCCAAGCAGGTTTCTGAACAGGACCTCACAACACCGCTTGGTGCGGATGGCGCGAAGAAGCTGGAAGGGTTGGACAAGCTCCTGAAGGACGCTGCGCTGCCACATGGTATCAAGCTGGGCCTTACATCGAGCCAAGGCCTTTCTATCGGTGCCCTGATTGGCCTCCTCGCCGACAAGGATGGCGTCCTTCTGCCCATCGCGAGTTGGGGTGCCGGAACACGACGAATGGCGGCGCTTGAAGTCGCATCCTCCACGCAATCGAAGAGCCGCATCACCGTCGTCGATGAAGTCGAGCGGGGTCTCGAACCCTATCGACTTCGCCAATTGATCAAGGTTCTGGGCGATGACCACGGGCAGTCGTTCATCACCACGCATAGCGCGGTCGCGATCGGATGCACCCTTGAAGCCACGCTATGGTATCTCGACAGCGAGGGAAATATCGGCGAGCTGCCCCGCGCCAAAATCCGCTCGCAGCAACAGCGTGACCCCGAAACCTTCTTGGCGCGCGTTGCTGTGATCGCCGAGGGCGAAACCGAGCTTGGTTTTCTCGGGCATGTCGCCCGTAGGAGCTTTACGGAAGCGCCTGACCATTTCGGCATTCGTCTATGCCTCGGCCAAGGCAATGCGCAAACACTTGACCTGCTCGAAGCTATGAAGACCGCCGGACTTGCCTTTGCTGGACTAGCTGATGACGAAGGCGACGCCTCGGGCCGGTGGGCCGCCCTCAAGACGGCGATGGGTCCACGTCTCCTGAGATGGAAATCATGCACCGAGATCGAGGTTATTGATGCACTGAAGGATGACCAGCTTCCAGAGCTATTCAAGGATGAGGAAGGCGAGTTCGTCGGCATGCGCCTGCGCACAATCGCAGACCGGCTTGGCATACTGGATAAGACGCTCGCCGACATCGAGGCTGCGCTCGCTGCACAGGGAAAAACGCTGAGGCAGCTTATCAAGGAGGCCACCACGGGTAGCAAGAATGGTGCACCCGATAACTTAAAGAAGGAGTGGGAAAACCACGGCAAGCACTGGTTCAAATCGAATGCCGGCGGTGATGAGCTTGCGCGGAAAACGATTCGGCTCGGCGCGTGGACGACGCTGAAACCTCAAATGATGCCGCTCTTGAACGCTCTGCGGAATTCGAGCGGGCTCGACGACATCCCGGACTTGCTTGCATGAGCGACGCCTCGGTCGCAGCGCTGCTTCGGTCGGATCGGAACCCCGTGGTGGTCGAAGCGCCTGCGGGTTGCGGTAAAACATATCAGGGCGCCAACTATGCCCGCGATATTGCAGGCACGCTTGGGCGAGGCCGCGTACTGGTGTTGACGCATACGCACGGGGCGTGCGGCGTTTTTGCCGAGCGAACGCAAGGCCTCGGATCGAAGGTTGAAATCAAAACCATTCACAGTCTGATCGCGCAGATCGCGAATGCCTATCGCGGGGCGCTTGGCCTGCCGGAAAATCTCACAACGTGGGCTTGGCAAAATGAGGGAGAAGGCTTCGCGCTGATGGCGACCAAGGTTGCGAGCTTCTTGGTGCGCCATCCAATGATCGGAGCGGCGCTCGCGACCAGATATCCGGTCATCATTTGTGATGAGTATCAGGACTGCGACGAGCACCAACACACGATCGTCATGGCCCTACTGAGGGCCGGCGCTCGCGTTCGGATCTTCGGCGATCCTCTCCAATGGATCTTTGGCGGCAAGAGCGCAAAAGCGGCGCGGCAACACCTAGCTCGTTGGGATGCCCTGAAGAGTTCGGGAGCCTATGACGAACTCGATCACCCGCATCGATGGGAAGACGGAACGCCCAAACTCGGCGAATGGGTGCTGTCCGCGCGCGAAATGCTCAAGGGGAATGGGCAGATCAATCTTTCGCCTCCATGCCCTGGCCTGACGATCATTCGAGCAGACAACGAATTGCAGCCGCGTATTGGATATCGGCTTGCGAAACACGCGCGCCGCCCTCTCGATCAGGCCGTTAGCGCAGATGGGTTCATGGTACTCGGCTCGCGAAGGGGGCGCGTGCAGAATCTGAGTTCCTTCTGGAGAAGACGTATTCCCGTCTGGGAGGGACACACGCGCCCCGGCCTTGCAGGACTGGTGCAGGCGATGAACGACAACGCAGGCGACGCATACAAGCTTGCGGGTGATCTGGTCGCGTTCGCGGGTTCGATTGGTGTCGGGTTCACGCCGGCGAGCCATGGCGAGCGCCTGCTGCGCGAAATCTCGGAAGGTTGCACCAAGCGCGCCACCGGAAAGCCTGCGAACATTCAAACAATCGCGAAGGAGGTAATTGCCGAACCGACGCACCGTGGAGTTTCGCGCGCGCTGGCGCAGTTGCGCGACTTGGTGGTGAACCGCGCGGATGGCTTTGGCGACGTCGTGTTCGACCATCGGAGCGAACTTAATGACGCGATCCGCCTGAAGGAATTCGGCTGTCCGCACGAGGGCTATGCCGAGATCGTTCGCCGCCGCTCGCTCGCGATGCCAAAGCCACCCCCAAGGACGTTGAGCACAATACACAAGGCAAAGGGCTTGGAGTGCGATCGGGCCGTGATCGTCGCTGCTGATCGCGATCAATTCGGCGATTCCTATTACGCGCGATGCAAGTTCTACGTTGCGATCAGCCGCGCGAGAACGTCATTGACCTTGGTCGTGTCTAACGCCAACCCGAGCCCGCTCGTCAGGTTCTAGGCGCAGCCGTGGCTTGCGGGTTGTAGCTCGCTGCGAAACCCCCTTGGTCAGGTGTCCAGAGGTGGAACGCTTTTGGTCGTGGGCTCAGGGGCGCGAAAGCCTCTGATGCAGGGTCCATGGGCGACAAGCGCGCCTGAACGCCGAGTGCGGTGGCGATGTGGGTCTTGCCGGTTCCGGGGCCGCCGATGAGGACGACGTTGTCAGCGCCATCGATGAACGCGCCGCCATGGAGTTGGCGGACCATCGCCTCGCTGACCTCGCTGGACGCGAAGTCGAACCCGGCAAGATCCTTGTAGGCGGGGAAGCGGGCGGCTTTGATCTGGTAGGCGATCGAACGGACCTCGCGCTCAGCCATCTCGGCCTTGAGCAGCTGGGACAGGATCGGCACCGCGCTGTCGAATGCCGGCGCGCCCTGCTCGATGAGCTCGCTGGCCGCCTGGGCCATGCCATACATCTTCAAGCCGCGCAGCATGACCACGACGGCGGCGCTGGCAGGATCATGATGCATGGGCCACCCCCTTGCCGCGCAGGCTGTCGTAACGGGCCACGTTGGCCCTGAGCTCACGCCGCAGGACAGGGCCTGGGGTGCATCAAGGGCGGCGACGCTGGCCGGCGTTCCATCGAGCAACCGGTGCAGGATGTTGAGGACATGGGTCTTGGTCGCAACCCCGGCCTCAAGCGCCAGCTCGACCGCACACAGCACGGCCTGCTCGTCATGGTGCAGGACATTCGAGCCTGAACGGCTGAAATTGAGGCGCGAAGCCGCCACGCCGACCGCTGCCTGGAACGTCCGCTATCCTTATCGGTCGTTCCTGAAGCGGACTAACCGGATCGTCCGCAATCCCGGTCGTTCTCGGCAGGCCCATCGTCAGTTTGAACGGGCGGCAGCTCTTGGCCACGCCGGCTGGCTAATGGAACGACCGATTATAGGGCGCGTACCTGACATTAGCCGAGGCGGACGAGCACCTTCGCTGCGGCCGTGAGGGCTTTGATGTCTTCGCCGGCGATAGCGACACTTTCGAGCTGACGGCGCCGCTCCTCTGGAGATTTGGGCGATGGGACTGCAATCAGGCTGCTGTCCTCCATTATCATGCCGGCGACGGTGCAAAGCCTGTTCGCCAGGTCGAGCAAATCATTGTCCATGTCCGCCTCCAGTCGGGTGACATGAGGCGTGACCCGGCCGGCAAGTCCATAACCGTCTTTCGGCCTGGCGGGGTTTTCGGGGCAGATTGTGGTTGCAGGCTTCGATCGCCTCATGATGATGGAGGGCATGACCGCAATCGATTCCGTCAGCGTGGGCAAGCTGCTTCATCATCTTCCGGAATGGATCAGAAGCGATCTTGGCGCGAAAGATCCGAACCTGCGCACGCGCGCTGAAGAGGCACTTGCCGCGATGATCATGTCCCAGCTGCGTGAAGGTGCGATGCCTCAGGCATCTGGCTCGGAATCATAGTCCTGAGGCGTCTCATTTTCCCATTCCACGCTGAGACTTCGACATTCGACTGGACTGTTGCCGCAACCAGAGCATTGGTTGCCGTGTGAGTCGCGGCCGGCATGAAGCCGGCTGCTGCCCCCGACCGGCTGACCGGCGGGGCTGTGGATGGTGGGAGGCAGCAATGGCGCTGCTCCCGATGAGGAGACACCCACATGACCACCAAGCTCAGCGATCTTCACTATGTCCTGCTGGCGATCGCCGGCGAGCGCGCGAACGGCAGCATCCTGCCGCCATCCACCAGCGTCGACGTGACCCGCGTCGGTCTCACGCGTGCAATCAACACGCTGATCAAGCGCGGCTTGGCGCAAGAAGCGGAAGCGGCTGACGAGAGCAGCATCTGGCGAACCGTTGGCAAGCGCAAGGTCGCCGCAGTCATCACCGACGCAGGCCGGACGGCCGTAGCCGAAGCCGATGGCAAAAAGCCGGAGGAAGCCCCGTCAGCGGCGCCGCAGCAAGACTCGGTGTCTGCGGAAGTGAAACCCCAGACCAAGCAGGCGCTGCTGATTGAGATGCTGAAGCGCGAAGAGGGCGCAACGCTTGCCCAACTGGTGGAGGCGACGAACTGGCTTCCGCACACGACCCGGGCGGCGCTGACCGGCCTGCGCAAGAAGGGCCATGTCATCACCGCAACCAAGGTGGATGGTGCCAGCCTCTACCGCATCCTGGTCGCCGGCTGAACATGGCGAAGCTCGAAGACCGATTGGCTGCGCTGGCGACGATGTCGCCCGCGCAGCTGCGCGGGCAATGGCTGCAGCTGTTCAAGAGTGAATCGCCACCAGTGTCAGTTCCGTTCCTGATCCGCGCGATCGCACATCGCATGCAGGAGAATGAGATCGGCAAGCTTGGCTCGTCCTATGTCAAGGAGCTTGATCGCCTCGCCGCCGAACTGGGAAGAACCGGCAGCATATCGTCTTCTGCAACATCGACGATCAAACCAGGCACGCGCCTGGTGCGCAGCTGGCACGGCGAAGACCATCATGTCCTGATCCGCGAGGATGGCTTCATCTATAATGACACGCTCTACGCCTCGCTCAGCCCGATCGCAAAGCGGATCACGGGGACGAGCTGGTCAGGCCCACGCTTCTTTGGATTGAAAGCAGGAAAGCGGGCCAATGGTTAAAGCCCGACCTGCCGATCCCAGCCAGCCACGTATTCGCCGCTGCGCGATCTACACGCGCAAGTCGACTGATGAAGGGCTCGACCAGGAGTTCAACAGCCTCGATGCCCAGCGTGAGGCCTGTGCGGCTTACATCATGAGCCAGCGCCATGAGGGCTGGATCCTGCTTCCCGACTATTATGACGATGGCGGCTATTCGGGCGGCAATATGGACCGGCCGGGCCTCAAGCAGCTGCTGGCGGAGGTTGAGGCGGGCAGGGTGGATGTGATTGTGGTCTACAAGGTCGACCGGCTGACCCGCTCGCTTTCCGACTTCGCGAAGATCGTCGAGGTGCTCGATGCCGCGTCTGCCAGCTTCGTCTCGATCACCCAGGCCTTCAACACCACCACCAGTATGGGCCGGCTCACGCTCAACGTCCTGCTGTCCTTCGCTCAGTTCGAGCGCGAGGTGATCAGCGAGCGGGTGCGCGACAAGGTTGCGGCATCGAAGCGCAAGGGCATGTGGATGGGCGGACGCGTGCCGCTTGGCTATGAGGCCATCGATCGTAAGCTCGTCGTCAATGAGACCGAAGCCGAGACGGTTCGTCACATCATGCGGCGCTATCTTGAGGTTGGTACGGTTCCCGCGCTTTGTGAAGTTCTGAGGCGAGAGAACCTCCGCACCAAGGTCCAGCCATGGACCGTTGGAAGCCGGCAGGGTGGCGGGCACTTCTCCCGGGGTGCGCTCTACCATCTGCTGTCCAACCGCCTCTATCGCGGCGAGATCGCCTATCGTGGCGAGATCTATCCTGGCGAGCATGATGCCATCGTCACGCAGGAGCTGTGGGACGCGGTTCACGCCAGGCTGCACGACAATGGTGTAGACCGTCCGGAAGCCTTTGCGCAGCAACCAAGCCTGCTCGCCGGCATGATCTCGGATGAAGCTGGCAGGCGCCTAACTCCCAGCCATGCCTGCAAGGGTTCGCGGCGCTATCGCTATTATGTCACGCCGGAAGATGAAGCCGATTCGGCCAAGCGTCCGTTCCGATTACCTGCTGGCGATCTGGAGCGGGCGGTACTGGATGGGTTGAGGGATGCCCTGGATCCTGCTGCACTGATCGACAAGCTCGACTCTCACGGCTGCAGACCAAAGGACACCGGTATGCTGGTCAAGGCGGTGACCCAGCTTCGGGCATCGATCGACGCGGCCAAACCATCATCACGCATTCGGCTGCTCAAGGCGATTGGACTCAATGTGCTGGTTGGCGATGCCAGCATCACCGCTACGATCAATCTCAACCATCTGATGCGCGAGCTTGGCATCGCTCAGCAACCATCCGACGGACCGACCACGCATGCAGCGACGATCGACGTTCCAATCCGATCAGTGCTCGTCCGCCGCGGCAAGGAGGATCGTCTGGCGATCGCACCAGCTGAGCTGGACCCTCAGCAGCGCGATCCAGCGCTGGTCACCCTGGTCCTGAAGGCGCTCGATGCGCGCAGGCTGTTGCTGGGTGAAGGGTCAGCCGGACTGATCGATGCCGAGTTCCATCAGCGCTATCTCGAACGGCTGGCCCGGCTCGGGTTCCTTGCGCCCGACATCATCTCGGCCATACTCAAGGGCGAGCATCCCAAGGCGCTCACCGCACGCAAGCTTCTACGGGTGCCCAATCTTCCGATCAGCTGGAAAGAGCAGCGGCGCCTTCTCGGCTTCGCCTGAGCTCACACATCGGCGCCCCCATCAACACGCCAGTTCGCTCTGGCTCCGATGGTTGATCGACCCACCTACATCCGAAGGACTCATGCATCCGCGAAGCCACTTTTTCGGGGGTCTGAGATAAATGCCGGATTTGGCGATATCGGCGGCGCCAAAACAGTCTCTGGCCACGCACTTTGGTAGGGGGCCAGGCAAAGTCCCGGAAAAGCGGGGGAATTTATCGAGACTTCGGCAACCCGTCGCAGACCGCGAAATCGCGGACTGTTTGGCGCACCCGAAGGGATTCGAACCCCTGGCCTTTGCCTTCGGAGGGCAACGCTCTATCCAGCTGAGCTACGGGTGCGTTGCAGCGCGCTTAGCAAAGCATGCTGCCCGCCGCCAGTCTATTCCGGCGCCGCGCGACGGCGGCTCATTTGCCGGCGCCGGTCACCGGCTGGAACTGGCCGAGCCCGCAGCTTGCACCGCGCATCAGCCCTGGCCCCTCCCGCAATACAGTGATGATATCGGTCGAGCACAGCTCGGAAAGCGAGGTCTTGAAGGCAAAGCGCTTTTCGAAGCCGAGCTGCGGGCAGCTGTTCGGGAGAACGCTGCGATAGACCTTGCCGCCGTTCATATAGAAATCGATCGTCTGGTCATCGCGCACGCGGCTTTCACGGATCTGCGTGAGCGGGATGCAGCTTATCGGCTTGCCGACGGGTTGCGCGGCTTTCCAGGTATCCTTATCCGTCTTGGCGTCCGCCTGCGCGCCAAGCGCCAGCGTGCCGAGCAGCGCGAGCAGGGGCAGGTGCTTTCTCATTTCCTTCTCCATCGGTCTCGGCTTGCACCGCCTTGCCATCAGGCGCGAGCGTCTTGGGCTTGAACGCGCAAAGATCGGCAACGATGCATCGCCAGCATTCGGGCCGCCGCGCCTTACAGATATAGCGGCCATGCAGGATTAACCAATGATGAGCGTGGTGCCGAAATGGCGCCGGCGTTACCTTTTCCAATTTGAGCTCGACCGCCAGCGGCGTCTTGCCGGGCGCGAGGCTCGTGCGGTTGGAGACGCGGAAGATGTGCGTGTCGACTGCGATCGTCTCTGCCCCGAACGCGACGTTCATCACCACATTGGCGGTCTTGCGGCCGACGCCGGGCAGCTGTTCGAGCGCGTCGCGATCAGCCGGCACCTGTCCGCCATGCTCGGCGATCAGCCGCTCGGAGAGTGCGATCACATTCTTGGCTTTCATGTTGAAGAGTCCGATGGTCCGGATGTGCCGCTTCAGCCCGTCCTCCCCCAGCGCCACCATCTGCTCGGGCGTTTTGACCTGCTCGAACAGTTTTTTGGTGGCCTTGTTGACGCCGATGTCGGTCGCCTGCGCGGACAGCACCACGGCGACCAGCAGCGTATAGGGGTTCACATAGGCAAGCTCGGTTTCCGGCGCGGGATTGTCCTCGGCGAGGCGACGGAAGAATTCGAAGACGTCAGCCTTCTTCATAGACCCAGCACGTCGGCCATCCGATAACGCCCGGCCGGCTTGCCCCGCAGCCAGAGCGCCGCCTTGACCGCGCCGCGCGCGAAGATGGTGCGGCTTTCGGCGCGGTGGCCAAGCTCGATCCGCTCATCGTCCCCGGCGAGTATCACCATATGGTCACCCGCCACCGATCCGCCGCGCAACGCCGCGAAGCCGATCGCGCCCGGCTGGCGGGCACCGGTGATGCCATCGCGCCCGCGGTCGGCGACGGTAGCAAGCTCGACATTGCGCCCGGCGGCAGCGGCCTCGCCCAGCAGGAGCGCGGTGCCCGAGGGGGCATCGACCTTGTGGCGATGATGCATTTCAAGGATTTCGATATCCCAATCGGGGGCCAGTCGCGTCGCCGCCTCGCGAACGAGATACGCCAGAAGATTGACGCCAAGCGAGGTGTTCGCCGCCTGCAACACCGCGACCGTCTTCGCCGTCGCGTCGATCGCTGCATGATGTTCGGGTGCGAGCCCCGTCGTGCCGATCACGATGGGGCATTGCGCCGCAGCAGCGGCGTCGAGGTGGCTGGCCAGCGCGTCCGGTCGAGTGAAATCCACCAGCACGTCGCTGGCAGCCGCCAGTTCGGTGGCGCTTGCATAGGCACCATGCACCGCGCCGTCCTGATCGATGCCGCCGGAAAGCGTGGCGCCCGCTTCGCCGGCGGCGATCGCGATGGCCCGGCCCATGCGGCCCTTTGCTCCGAGAATGCCGATCTTCGTCATGGCCCGTCCTTTTCAGCTGGCGCTTCATGAGCGAGCGCCGCGCCATCCGCAAGCGGAGCGCTCATGCTTTGCACAAATAGCCGCTGAGGCAAGACGCGCCTTGGCTATTCCCGCTATGCGGGCGGAAACCAGAACGGTTCATTCAGCGGGATGCGAGAGCGCTACTGATGGTCCCGCCTTTTGCTCTCGCGATCGGATTGCTCGTAGAGTTCGCGCGTGGCATCTTCGGTGCGTTGCCGGTCGGCGCGCGATTGCCGGTTGCGGATGATCGCCCACAGCAGCACGAGCGCGAGCAGGATCGGCCCGATAACGATCGCGATTCCCCAGAGCCCGCCGGCAGCGTTGCTTGTCATCATGATCGTCTCCTGAAGCTGGCTGGACAACGATCAGGCGGTTCGACGGCTCCGTCGCCGCGCGGATTATTCGGAGAGGAAGGCGCGCGTCGCTTCTATGAAGGCATCGAGCCGGTCGTGATGGACCCAATGGCCGGCATTGTCGAAGCTTTCGACCCGCGCGTTTCGGAAATGAACGATGCGGCCGTCTTCCATCGGATTGGAAGCCCAGCTTTCGCGGCCATAGACGAGCAAGGTGGGGCAGGTGATGCGCGACCAGAGATATTGCACCTCCTCTTCGCGCAGATCGATAGGGGCGAATGAGCGGACATAATTGTCGAACTTCCAGCTGTAGCTGCCATCCTCATTCTGCATGATGCCGTGGATGGTGAGATGGCGCGCCTGGGCCGGCGTGAGATGCCGATTTTCCTCCTGCATGCGCGTGAAGGCCTGATCGATGGAGGCATAGCGTTTGGACCGTCGCCCGCTCAAGCTGCGTTGATCCTCGATCCATTCGCGCAGGCGTTCATCAAGGCTCTTGCGCGCGCGCTCGGCCAGCATCTTCGGCGGCAGGCCAAGCCCCTCGATGACGACCAGCTTGGCGACATTTTCCGGATAGAGCCCGGCATAGCGCAGCGTGATGAAGCCGCCGAATGAGTGCGCGACGATGGTGACCGGCGCGAGCTTCTGCTGATGAATAAGCTGCGCCAGGTCGTAGACATGCGCGCTGACCGAATAATTGCCATCGGGGGACCATTGGCTGTCGCCATGGCCGCGCAGATCGGGCGCGATGATGTGATAGTCGTTGCGCAGCCGTTGGGCGACCCAATCCCAGTTGCGGCAATGATCCTGCCCGCCGTGCAGCAGGATCATCGGCGGCGCCTTCGGGTTGCCCCAGTCCACATAGTGCAGGCGAAGCCGCTGTGAGATATATGTATGCGAGGTCAGATCGGCGATTTGGTCGGACATGAAAGCCGGTCTAGGCAGCAGCCCGCCTTTTAACAACCGCTTCCGTGCGGTTGCGGATCAGGCGGATCATCCTCGCCGGGCAACTCAACCGCATCGCCCAATATCTCACGGGAATAGAGCCGGATGGCGAGCGTGTAGGCGGTAACCGCGAGCGCCCCCGAAAAGAACAGCCCGAACGTTCCGAACGCATAGCCGCATGCCAGGATCAGGAACAGATAAAGCGCGGGCGGCACCGAGACCACCCGCTGCGAGATCAGCGGCGTGATGATATTGGCCTGGACCACGCGCACGATCGCATAGGTGCCGAGCACCCCCCAAACCGAGCCGTCGCCCGCCAGCGCGATGATCACTGGCGGGATCATCGCCAGCGTCGGCCCGACATAGGGAATGAATTCGGAAAGGCCGCCGAGCAGGCCGAGCGCTGCCCATGCTTCGATACCCGACCACCACAGACCGAAGCTGATCATCACGCCCATCAGCGCCATCGAAATAAGCTGGGTCAGCAGCCACAGCCGCAGCGTCCGTGCGACGTCGCTCAGTGCATCGCGCGCGACATCGCGATAGGCGGGCGGCGCCAGCAGCACGACGCCGCGGCGGTAAAGCCGGGGCTGCGCGGCGAAGAAAATGCCCCCGATCAGGATGATGATGAAGTTGACGGCGATCTCCGAGGCGCCCCACCCGGCGTTGAGCAGACGGCGAGCCAGCCCGCTGCCGCGCGAGCCCTCGTCGAGCGAGGTGACCAGCATCTGCCCCGCCGGGTGCGACATCAGCGAGCTGCGGACCCTGGCCCATTGCCCCGGCAGCGTCTGGTTGAGATGGCTGATCTGCTGGCTCGTCTGTGATCCGAACAGCCAACCCATCAACCCGAGCATAGCGAAGAGGATGGTCGTGGAGATGGCGAGCGCGATCGATCGCCGCCAGCCGGTCCTGCGCGCAATCCAATCCGCCGTTGCGGAGAGCAGGACGCCGCCGATGATCGCGCCGAAGGCGAGCAGGATGAGATCGGCGACCTTGTAGAGAAAATAGCAGAGCGCGACGGCCAGGATCACATAGAGCAGGCGGCGGATGAAGCTCCATTCGTCCTCGGCGGGCCGCAGCCGCATTCCTCAACCTTTCGCCTGTTGCGGGCGCTGAACGAACCGCGTGCCGCGCGGTTGCGCGACGCCCCGTCGTGCAAGGCCGGCGATAAGATTTTGCGACAGGCCGCTATTTCCCAGCCATATCCATTCGGCTATCCGGCGGGCGTGAGCGGCATCAGCAATATCGTGATCCTGACCGGCGCCGGCATTTCGGCCGAAAGCGGGCTCGCGACCTTTCGCGGGCCGGACGGGCTGTGGGAAGGGCATCGCGTCGAGGATGTGTGCACGCCCGAGGCGTTGGCACGCGATCCGGTGATGGTGCATCGCTTCTATGATGCGCGCCGCGCTGCGCTGGCCGACGTCGAGCCGAATGCCGCGCATGCAGCGCTGGCGCGGCTCGATGCCCAATGGCCGGGCGAGCTGCTGATCGTCACCCAGAATGTCGATGATCTGCATGAGCGCGCGGGGGCGAAGCGGCTGCTGCACATACATGGCGAGCTGCGCTCTGCGCTCTGCGCGGCCTGCGGAGCGCGACAGCCTTGGGAAACGCCCATGCTGCCTGCCAACTCCGCTCAGGGCGGCTTCGCCGCTCCCCAATGCTCGGCGTGCGACGCCCACGCGCTTCGCCCGGACATCGTTTTCTTCGGCGAGATGCCCTATCAGATGGAGCGGATCGAGCAGGCAATCTCGCGCGCGGACCTGTTCGTTTCGATCGGAACCTCTGGCGCAGTGTACCCCGCGGCGGGTTTCGTGCGCACCGCGCGCCATCGCGGAGCAGGGACGCTCGAGCTCAATCTCGATCCTTCCGAAGGCAGCATCTTTTTCGATGAGACCCGGCTCGGGCCCGCGAGCGAGCTCGTGCCGAGCTGGGTGGAGGAGCTGCTGGCCTGATGCCGCCCTGCTTCACGATCGAGAAGAAGCATGTCATGCCCGTCGTCGGCGTCGACGAGGCGGGCAGGGGGCCACTTGCCGGCCCGGTCGTGGCGGCGGCGGTGATCCTCAACCGGCGGCGGGTGCCGAAGGGGATCGACGACAGCAAGAAGCTCTGCGCCGAGCGTCGCGCCGATCTGTGCGGCGAGCTCCGGCTCAAGGCCCAGGTTGGCGTTGGCATCGCCACAGTCGAGGAGATCGATCAGCTCAACATTCTCTGGGCGACAATGCTGGCGATGACGCGCGCGGTCGAGGTGCTGGGGATCGAGCCGGGCCACGTGCTCGTCGACGGCAACACCTTGCCGCGCTGGCGCTATCAGGCACGCGCCGTGGTGGACGGCGATGCGCTCTGCCTTTCGATCGCGGCCGCCTCGATCGTCGCCAAGCATGAGCGGGATGCCATGATGATCGCCTATGACCTTCAGCACCCTGGCTATGGCTGGGCCAGCAACAAGGGCTATGGCACGCCCGATCATCGCGATGCGCTCACCCGCCTCGGCCCAACGCCGCTCCATCGCAGGAGCTTCGCCCCAGTCGCCCAACTGATGTTGGATCTTTAGCCGGTCATGCTGAACTTGTTTCAGCATCCACCGGGAAGCACGCGCTGTCCTCGAGCACACAGAGCAACGATGAGTGCGCATTGAGTCCCTGCAGCCACACCACAAGCAGTTGAGTCCCGGTGCGGACACAATCCGCAACATGCAGTGTCGGACTCCTTTCGTTCCGCTACGTTAACCATTTTCTCAAAACCGCCCGCTAAGTCTTTGTGCTTGACCGCGGAGTCCGGAGGACTCACCATAGAGGTCTTGGTTAACGAACGGGGTGCGGATGGGGGTCGTGCAACCGATCAGGGCAAAGCGAAGCGCGTCGGCGAACGCCGCGCCGCAGCTTTCCCTGCTGGAGCTGGACAAGATCATCGAGCAGGATTGCGTGGCGGCGATGGCTTCGCTGCCAGACAAATGCGTCGACATGATCTTCGCCGATCCGCCCTACAATCTTCAGTTGGGTGGCGAACTGTTCCGGCCCGACGGCAGCCATGTCGATGCCGTTACTGATGATTGGGACAAGTTCGATACGTTCGAAGCCTATGACCGCTTCACCCGCGCCTGGCTGCGGGAGGCGCGCCGCATCCTCAAGGATGACGGCACGCTCTGGGTGATCGGCAGCTATCACAATATCTTCCGGGTCGGCGCCGCGCTTCAGGACGAGGGCTATTGGATCCTCAACGACATCGTCTGGCGCAAGGCCAATCCGATGCCCAACTTCAAGGGCACGCGCTTCACCAACGCGCATGAAACGATGATCTGGTGCGCCAAAAGCGAGAAGGCGCGCTACACCTTCAACTATCGCGCGATGAAGGCGCTCAACGACGATGTGCAGATGCGCTCGGACTGGACCTTGCCGATTTGTGCGGGCGGCGAACGGCTCAAGGACGATGCAGGCCACAAGACGCACCCGACCCAGAAGCCGGAGGCGCTGCTCTATCGCGTGCTGCTGGCGTGCACCGAGCCGGGCGACATCGTGCTCGATCCCTTCTTCGGCACGGGCACGACTGGCGCGGTCGCGCGCCGGCTGCGGCGGCGCTGGATCGGTATCGAGCGCGAGCCCGTCTATGTGAAGGCGGCACGCGCGCGCATCGACAGCACCTTGCCGCTCGACGAAAGCGCCATGACCGTGATGCCCGAGAAGAAAGGCGCCCCACGTGTGGCATTCGGCGCGCTGGTCGAAGCTGGGCTGATCGCGCCTGGCACGCTGCTCACCGATGCCAAGCGGCGCTGGCGAGCGGAGGTGCGCGCGGATGGCTCGCTCGCCGCAGGCCAGCATAACGGCTCCATCCACAAGCTCGGCGCTCAGTTGCAGGGCGCGCCCTCCTGCAATGGTTGGAGCTTCTGGCATATCGAGGAGGCGGATGCGCTCTCCGCGATCGACGTGCTCCGGCAGCGTTACCTTCTGGAATTCGGATCCGCAGCCTAGCGCCCAGGTTCCGCCGTTATCCGTCATCCTCCTGCTTCGGCCGCCGCCGTTCTTCCAGCACCTTTTCGGCGACGTCGCCGGTCTCGCGCAGCGCTTCGAGTTCGGCTTCGCTCTTGTTCTCGATGCCGGCGATCTCGTCGCGTGCGCCGCTGATCGCGTGGATCAGCTCGTCGATCTTCATGTGAAGTGCCGCCTCGTGGCGCCGCTGCTGGTTGAGCACCATCTGTGTCAGCGTGATCGCCGCAACCGAAAGGATCAGGGTCAACGTGTTCTGCGAAGCGGGGCCGAGATCGACGAACCACAGCGCGCAAAAGATGATGACGAGCAGGATGGCCGCCGGGTGCCCGGCGATGTTGGCGCCCCGATCCGAAACGCGGCAGCCAAATTCATAAAGGATTTGGCGCAACGGCTTGGGCTCGGGGGGATCAGCCATCCGCTTCATCCTTTCCATGCGGCACTTCCAGGATTTATGCGCAACCGGATATTTTGTTCCGTATGCGCATCGGATGGCCGCCTCGGGCTGGCGGCACGGCGCTTAGTGCAGCGAGCCGCCGCGGTTGAGCTTTCCCAGCCGATCCTCGATCGCACGCCAGGTCCGCACGCTGCCTTCGTCACCAGCGAGCAGGAATTCACCGATGCGGTCTGCGATAATGCGGACGGCGCCATCGCCGTGCAGCCGGCGAAGCAGATGAACTTGAGCCCAAAGCTCCCATTCGGACAATGCCACGCTCATGCCCAGGATGATGCGAACAGCCCGGGCCCAGGTCAATTCAACTCGCGATATAAAAGTTAGACTGCTGCCCCGTGCGCGTCGCAGGATGGGACAGGCTTCGCCCGATCGAGCCGCAGCGAAAGGGTGGGTCGCCGCGCACGGATCAGATTGGCCGCGATCCGCTCATAGCGTTCGGCGACGCCGGTGAAGAATTCACGAATCGAAGGATCGCTTGCACTTTCCGCGCGCGTCGTCGCTTCCGCGGCGCGTTGGCGATAATAGGATAGCGTGTTCATCGTAGCGACCGGGGACTCCCTGCTCTTATAATGCGGGGCGGACGCGGGGCTGTGTTTTCGGTTTTCGCAACGCCACGTCCGCCCGGCAACCACACTAAGCTACTTACGCTGGTACCGTTTGGATGCCGGTGGAGTGATAAACCAAGTAAAGCACGGCTGGTTCCAGGAAGAAGCGGTCAAAAACCGGAAAATTCCTTTTTAATACAGGGATATAACCATAGATATAATATGTACGGGAAATGAACGTATGTCTTCTACTTTACACAAGCCGGGAAAATCTACGCCGTGACGGCTAAAAACATGCGATCAGACGCATTGCGGCTAAGGCTGGACAAGCCTGCCGGCTCCTTCCAGACTGATCCCATGCAACAAAATGCAACGTCCGAAGCGGATCTTCGCGAAGCGCTGGCGACGATGGACCCGGCCGTTGCACTCGCAGCCTGCCGGCGCGTGCTAACGGCCGATCCGCATCGCGCCGATGCCTACCGCGTCGCCGCTCGCGCTTATCGCGCATTGGGCGAGGCCGACGAGGCCGAGCGCATGGAGCTCGCCGCGATCGAGGCTTCGGTGCACGATCCACAATTGCGCGAAGCGGCGGCGGCGCTTGCCGCAAACGCGTTGCACGTTGCCGAGCCGATCCTGCGCACGCGGCTGAAGGAAACGCCGGAAGATGTTGCGGCGATCCGCATGCTGGCCGAACTGGCGGGCCGCATCGGCCGCAATCGCGATGCGGAGGCGCTGCTGCGCCGCGCGCTCGAATTGGCGCCGGCTTTCCACGCCGCCCGGTCGAATCTCGCGCTGGTCCTGCATCGGCAGAACCGGACGGCCGAGGCACTCGACGAACTGGCGAAGCTTTCCGCTATCGATCCGGACAATCCCGGCCACGCTAATCTCAAGGCTGCGGCATTGGGACGGATCGGGGAGTTCGAGGAAGCGCTCGCGCTCTATGAGATGCTGCTGAAGCGCGGGGGCGGCCATCCCAAGGTGTGGATGAGTTACGGCCACACGTTGAAAACGGTTGGACGGCAGGAGGAGAGCATCGAAGCTTACCGGCAGGCGGTTGCGTTGCAGCCGGCACTGGGGGAGGTATGGTGGAGCCTCGCCAATCTTAAGACGGTCCGGTTCAGCGACGCCGATGTCGCGGCGATGGAGGCTGCGCTGATTGGCGGCGGACTTGCGATTGAGGATCGTTTGCATCTCGAATTTGCACTGGGCAAAGCCCATGAAGATCGCAGCGAGGCCGCCCGCTCGTTCGGCCATTATGCGTCGGGCAACGCGCTGCGCCGCGCTCAGCTACGCTACGATCCGGACGAGATCAGTCGCCAGGTCGATCGTGCGATCAGAACCTTCACACCGGAATTTTTTGCCAGCCGCGGGGGCTATGGCTGCGACGCGCCCGATCCCATCTTCATCCTGGGCATGCCGCGCGCGGGCTCGACCCTGATCGAGCAGATCCTGTCTAGCCACTCGCAAGTTGAAGGGACGATGGAACTGCCGGACATTCCAGCGCTTGCCAACCAACTCCAGGAAGGCGGCGCATCCTATCCCGACGCCCTCTGCGCGTTGGCCGACGACGAGGCGCGCCGGCTCGGGCAAAGCTATCTCGATCGCACGCATGTTCAACGCAAGGAGGGCAAGCCCTTCTTCATCGATAAATTGCCCAACAATTGGCTGCACATCGGCTTGATCCATCTGATCCTGCCGAACGCCAAGATCATCGATGCGCGGCGCAATCCGCTCGATTGCTGCTTCTCCAACTTCAAGCAGCATTTCGCGCGCGGCCAGGGCTTCAGCTACGGGCTGGAGGATGTCGCGCGTTATTATGTCGATTATGTCCGGCTCATGGCCCATTTCGACGCAGTGCTTCCCGGCCGCGTCCATCGGGTGATCCACGAACGGCTGCTGGACGATCCGGAAAGCGAAATAAGCGCGCTGCTTCAGGCGCTTGGCCTTCCGTTCGAAGCGGCGTGCCTGAGCTTCCACCAGAACAGACGCGCGGTGCGCACGGCGAGCAGCGAGCAGGTGCGCCGCCCGATCAATCGCGAAGGCGTTGGCCAGTGGCTGCCCTATGAACCGTGGCTCGGGCCGCTGAAATCGGCGCTGGGGCAAATTCTCACCGAATATCCCGAGGTCCCCGTGCCTGTGACGGCGATGCAACAATATCCGTCAAAATAGACGAGCCTGCGCCACACGCCATTTCCCCTCTTGCGCTGCAGCAAAATCTGGTCCGATTTAGCTTTCACCAATGTAAGGGGGACGTTGATGATGGCTCGCCTTCAATCTGTGCGCCGGGCTGGCGCTGCTGCCTTGCTTACCTCTACCATTCTCGCTGCGCCCGGTACGGCCTTGGCTCAAGTCGCGCCATCCGATGACGGGGCTGGCAACACGAACGAGATTATTGTCACTGCAACCAAGCGATCGGAAAGCATCCAGAAAGTGCCGATCAGCATGCAGGCGCTGGGCACCGAAACGCTGGACCAGCACCAAGTAAAAAGCTTTGACGATTATGCGAAGCTGCTTCCCTCGGTCAGCTACCAGACCTACGGGCCTTCGCAGTCAGATATCGCCTTTCGCGGCGTCGCTACCGGCGGCATCAACCTGCCCGGCGGCTCGTTGCCCACCGCCGGCGTGTATCTCGATGAGATTCCGGTGACCACAATCGGCGCCTTGCTTGATGTCCACGCCTATGATCTGGCCCGCGTCGAGGCACTGTCGGGGCCGCAGGGCACGCTGTTCGGCGCCAGCTCGCTCTCCGGCACGCTGCGGCTGATTACGAACAAGCCCGACCCGAGCAAGTTCGCAGGCGGCTACGATCTCCAGCTCAATAAATATGGCAAGGGCGGGGTCGGCGGTAGCGCCGAAGGCTTCGTCAATCTGCCGCTCAACGAAACCACCGCGCTGCGCCTTGTTGGCTTCTATCAGCGCGAGGGTGGCTATATCGATAACACGCGTGCAATCGGCCGTACCGTCTTTGATCCCGCGACCGGCACATATACGCCAGGCCAGCCTTATACGCTGTCAGATAATGATCCGACCACCAACATCCTGCCGGACAATGCAGCATTCGCGAAAAACAATTTCAATACGGTGGATACCTATGGTGGCCGCGCCGCCCTGGGCATAGAGCTTGACGACAATTGGACGGTAACGCCGATGTTGGTTGCGCAACGTCAAATCGCGCACGGGACGTTCGGTTTCGATCCGCGCGCGGGCGATCTTCAGGTGCATGAGTTCGCGCCCGATCGCAATCTCGACAAATGGTATCAGGCGGCGCTGACGATCACCGGTAAACTTTCCGATTTCGACGTCGTTTATTCAGGCGGATACTTCCAGCGTGGAATTCATAACGAGCAGGATTATTCTTATTACACGGTCTACTACGATAATTACAACACGCACCCATTCTATACGAACTTCCCTGACGGCCATGGCGGCTTCCTCGATCCGACCCAGCGTTATCTCAACACCCAGCATCTTATTAAGCAGACGCACGAACTTCGCGTCAGCTCACCGAAGGAAAAGCCGTTTCGCTTCACCGCCGGCATGTTCTTTCAGCGTCAATCGAACAAGAATCTCGCTGATTATCAGGTGCCTGGCCTCGCCGCGACCGGATTTCCCGTCGTTTATGGCGATGATGTTTTTGTCACCAGCACCCGCATCGTCGACCGTGACTATGCAATGTTCGGTGAAGCCAGCCTAGACATATTGCCGGGCCTCACGCTCACCGGAGGTATTCGCGGGTTCATGGCTAAGAACACGCTGATTGGTTTCTCGGGATTCACTTCTAATGCAGCATCAGTGGGATGCGCAACACCGATCGATCTCAAGACCTGCGTCAATGTCGACAAAACATATCAGGAAATGGGCGAGACCCACAAAGCCAATATCACTTGGCAGATCGATCCCAATCGCATGGTCTACTTTACTTACTCGACGGGCTTCCGTCCTGGCGGCAATAATCGTCGTCCCGGCATCGATCCTTATGCCGCCGATACGATCGACAATTTCGAATTCGGGTGGAAGACAAGCTGGTTCGATCGCATGCTGCGCTTCAACGGCGCGGTCTATTATGAGAAATGGAACAAGCTGCAATATCAACTTGCGCCGGTCGGTTCCGTCGGCGTCGTCAATATCTACAATGCCGGCGATGCGCGCATTTACGGCGCGGAAGTCGACGCGCAGCTGCGGATCCAGGGCTTCACGCTGGCCGCCTCCGGCAGCTATACCGACGCCAAGCTGACCACGAATTTCTGTAGCATCGGCGCCAACGGCAACCCCGATTGTACCAGCGGCACGCTCACTGCGCCAAAAGGCACCCGCCTGCCGGTGCAGCCGAAGTTCAAGGGCACGGCCACCGCGCGCTATGATTTCCCGCTGGGCGGCCATGACGGCTTCGTTCAGGGATCGGTGCTGCACCAATCGGGCGTGCGCAACTTCCTCGGGCTTGCTGACGATGCAGCGGTGGGCGACACCAAGGGCTTTACAACCTTCGACTTTTCGGCGGGTGTCAAATTCGGCGATCTGAGCTTCGAGGCGTTTATCCAGAACGCGTTCGACAAGCGCGGCATCCTCAGCCGGAACACTTTCTGCGTGCCCACCTATTGCGGCGCCTATGCGCGCTCCTATCCGGTCAAGCCGCAGCTGTTCGGGCTTAAGGTGAGTCAGCGCTTCTGAGCGCCCGGTTCGCCTATTGCATCGCGCTGCTTTGCGCCGGGGCTGGCGCCGGCTCAGTTGCCTTTGCCCAAGCGCCAGCGTCGGCAGAACCGTCGCGGGCGGCGGTCTCGCCTGGCGGCGCCTCGGCGCCTGACGCGCAGATCCGGACATTCCTTGCCGCGCTGCTGGCCGGCAAGATTGCCGAGGGAGTGGATGGGCTGTTGGGCGCTTCGGCGGCGCAGAAGCAGGAGGAGCGCGGCAACCTTATTTCGCAGATCAATGCGGCGGTGACCACCTACGGGCTGATCATCGCTTTTGAAAAGGTGCGAACCGACGCGCTCGGCTCAATGGCGGTCAGGGAATATTATTTCGTGCAGCACCGCGACATGGTGGTGCGCTGGGAGTTCGACATGGTGCGCACGGGTGTGGGCTGGGAGATCGATTATTTCGGCTTCGACGATCAGCCTAAAAGCTGGTTCTAGCGAGCGTTGATCGAGCCTACCGCTGTTGGCAGTTCAGGCTGGCATGCCTCAGTGACGGGCGTGCTTCTTGCTCGCCTTGGCAGCCTCATGCTCGGTTTCGTCCGCGTGCCGCATCATGCGTTCGGCAAGCTCTGGATCGTTGGTGAGCGCGGCCAGGCGCCGGAAGCCTGCGGCCAGTTCATAGGGATCGATCGGGGCGGGTTCGGGAGCTGTCTGTGCCATACGCCAATCATCGCAACGAATAGTGAACCAAAGATTAAATGGCTGCGAAGTTCCGGTTGGGCGGGCATCCCGTCCGGTCAGCGGCAGGAACCAACCTTCCAGGCGGCGGTTAGGCCCTGACGATCAAGGAGCTTCTCATGTCCCATATTCAGTCGCGCGATGGAACGGTCCTCCATGTCAAGCATGCCGGAGAGGGGCGGCCGGTCGTCCTGATCCATGGCTGGCCGCTGACGGGCGACATGTGGGAATATCAGACGCTCGCGCTGATCGAGGCGGGATATCGGGTGATTACCTATGATCGGCGCGGCTTCGGCCAGTCGGCGCATCCGGCGCGCGGCTATGACCATGACAATTTCGCTGACGATCTCGCGGCGATCTTGGAGGACGCTGATGCGCGTGATGCCGTGCTGGTCGGCTTCTCGATGGGCGGCGGCGAGGTTGCGCGCTATCTTTCGCGGCATGGCACCGATCGTGTCGCGAAGGTGGCGCTGATCAGCTCGGTCGTGCCCTATCTGTCCAAGGCGCCTGACAATCCGGACGGCGTCGATCCCAGCGTGTTCGAGGAGATGAAGACCAAGATCCGCCAGGACCGGTTCGCATTCCTCGGCGATTTCGCGAAGATGTTCTACGGCGTCGGCGTGGTGTCGAAGCCGGTCAGCAGGGAATTGCTGGACTGGACGTTCATCCTGGCCACGATGGCGAGCCCCAAGGCAACGCTGGATTGCGTCGACGCCTTCGCGACAACTGACTTCCGCCGCGATCTGGCGGCGTTCACCGTGCCCACGCTGGTCATCCACGGCACCGCCGACAAAACCGTGCCGATCGAGCCGACCGGCCGGGCCGTGGCGGCAGCGCTGCCTGCCGCTACCTTCATCGAATATGAGGGCGAGCCGCACGGCCTGTTCGCGACGGCACCTGAGCGGCTCAATCGCGATCTGATCGAATTTATCGGCACCAGCACGGTCCAGCGCCAGGACGCGGGCTTCATGCTGAGCAATTGAGGCGCAGCGGACGCGTTCACGTCCGCCAGCCTCAGCTCTTGCCAAACAGGTTGGAGGCGAGGCCGCCCAGCATGCCGCCGCGTTGCTCGCCCAGCAGGCTCGCGAAATGGCCGAGCGCATTTTCGCCGCCGAGATGCGCGACGATCTGCTGAAGCGTATCGGCCGGCAGGCCGGTGTTCGACGCGGCGGTCTGCACCGTGTCGCCCGGCTGGGGATGTGCGACGCCGAGCGCGTGCACCGCGGCTTCGACCTGATCAGGCGAGAGCCCTACCTTCTGTGCCAGATTTTGGATGTCCACATTGCTGGCAACCTGGCCCAGCAACCCATCGAGCAATCCCATGGCGAATCTCCCGTTACGGAAGCGGGATGATAGCAGAAGCACGCGCGCAACGAAGCACGCCCCGCCGCTTCATTTGATCGGATCGAGCACCGCCGGGATCTGTGCTTCATTGGTATCGGCGGATGCCGATTGGTTGCCGTCGCTCGGCGTGCCGGCAACGTCCACCGCGAACCAGATGATCCCCGCTGCCCAGATGAGGGCCATCCAGCGGCTCTTGAAGATCGTGCTCGTTTTCATCGGGATCATGGCAAGTGCTATAGCGGCGGAAGCTTGCCAAATTCCAAACGCCAGACATGCAAACGCCCGGGTCCTGTATTAGGCCCGGGCGCGCTGCGTGACGAATGCTCGTCAGCCCCCTAAACTCGTGCGACCATCTCGTTCTGGCGCTGCCCCCTTTCGACAGCGGTGGAGATGTTCCTCCCCGAACCATGGCCGGTTTTCCGCCTATGCTTCGTGCGATCATGGGTATGAAATGGATCAGCTTTTGTCACGAGCTTTGCTTCGCGCCGCGATAGAAAGCGGCAAGCTGTGTTTTCCGCGCAACAGGTAGCTTCGGTACGGCTCTGATGTTGCCCGGCGTGCCGCAGGGCTCTAGAGCAAGCGCGCAACAGTTGGGCCAGGCGATCAGAAGCATGCGTTTATCAAGATATTTCATGCCCGTAACGAAGGAGTCGCCTGCCGACGCGCAGATCGTCAGCCATAAGCTGATGCTGCGCGCGGGGCTGATCCGTCAAACGGCCGCGGGAATCTATGCCTGGCTGCCGATGGGTCACCGCGTGCTGCGCAAGATCGAGCAGATCGTGCGCGAGGAGCAGGACCGGGCGGGCGCGATCGAGCTACTAATGCCGACGATGCAGTCGGCGGAGCTCTGGCGCCAGTCCGGTCGCTACGATGATTATGGCGCGGAGATGCTGCGGATCAAGGACCGGCACGATCGCGACATACTGTTCGGGCCGACCGCGGAAGAGGTGATCACCTCGTTGTTCCGCGATGCCGCGCGCAGCTATCGCGACCTGCCGCGCACGCTTTACAACATCCAATGGAAATTTCGCGACGAGGTGCGCCCACGCTTCGGGGTGATGCGCGGCCGCGAATTCCTGATGAAGGACGCCTACAGCTTCGACATGGACGAGGCTGGCGCGCGCCACAGCTACAACCGGATGTTCGTGGCCTATCTCAACACTTATGCGCGCATGGGTCTGCGCGCGATACCGATGCAGGCCGATACCGGCCCGATCGGCGGCGATCTCAGCCACGAATTCATCATCCTCGCGCCGACCGGCGAGAGCGAGGTGTTCTATCACAGCAACTGGGAAAAGCCCGCCGCGCTGACCGATGTCGATTTCGACGATGTTGCGGCGCTGCAGCAGATCGTCTCGGGTTACACCGCCGATTATGCCGCCACCGATGAGAAGCGCGACCCGGCGCGCGAGGCGCAAGCCGGCGACGCGCTGCGGCAGTCGCGCGGGATCGAGGTGGGCCATATTTTCTACTTCGGCACCAAATATTCGAAGGCAATGGGCGTCAAGATCCAGGCCTCGGATGGGTCCGAGGTGATTCCGCAGATGGGCAGCTACGGCATTGGCGTTTCGCGTCTCGTGGGCGCGATCATCGAGGCGAGCCATGACGATGCCGGGATCATCTGGCCGGAGTCAGTCGCACCCTATCAGGCAGGCCTCGTCAACATGCGTGCGGACGATCCGGCGTGCACAGCGGCGGCAGACGATCTCTACGCCAAGTTGCAGGCAGCCGGCGTCGATACGCTCTACGACGATCGCGACGAACGCGGCGGCGCCAAGTTCGCGACGATGGACCTGATCGGCTTGCCCTGGCAGGTCGTGATCGGGCCCAAGGGACTCGAAAAGGGGGTGGTGGAATTGAAACGCCGCGCGACGGGCGAGAAGGAAGAATTGTCGCTGGAAAGCGCGCTGGCGAGGCTGGCGGGGTGAAGGCCTTATGCTTCCTTAGCCCCTTCCCTTCAGGAGCTGGCGATCGGCCCTGTCTCCCAGACAGGGCCGCAGCGCCGGCTGGGTTGGGGTGGGGCATTTCAGCAGCCGCGACGCTGGTCCGACTGCCCCACACCCCGACCCTCTCCCCTGAAGGGGAGAGGGAGTAGTGCTGCTTTCCCGCTACGAACGCATGATCGCCAAGCGTTATCTCTGGCCCGGCAAGGGTGAGGGGATCATTGCGCTCGTGGCCGGGTTCAGCCTGGCGGGCGTGATGCTGGGCGTGGCCGCGCTGGTCATCGTCATGTCGGTCATGAACGGCTTCCGCGCCGAGCTGTTCGAGAAGATCGTCGGCCTCAACGGCCATGCTGTGGTGCAGGGCTATGACGGCCGGCTGGCGAGCTGGCGGCATGTGATCGACGAGGCGAAGAAGACGCCGGGCGTCGTCTCCGCCACTCCGCTGATCGAGCAGCCGCTGATGGCGAGCTTCAACGGCCGCGTCGAAGGCGTGTTGGTGCGCGGGATGCGGGTTGAGGATATTCGTGGCACGCCTACGATCAGGAACAATGTCGTCGATGGCAGCCTTGCGGCCATCACCCCCGGCTCGAACAATGTCGCGATCGGCGCGCGGCTGGCCGAGGCGCTCGGCGCGCAGGTCGGCAGCCAGATCAGCCTGATCAGCCCGCAGGGACAGACCACCCCGTTCGGCACGGTGCCGCGCATCGTGAGCTACAATGTCGCCGCGATCTTTGAAGTCGGCGTCTATGATTATGACAAGGCGTTCGTGCTCATGCCGATGCCGGATGCGCAGACGCTGCTGATGCTGGGCGATGCCGTCGGCATGATCGAGGTGCAGACGGTCGATCCTGATCATGTCGGCCAGATCCTCGCGCCGCTGGCCGCCAGGACCCGCGAAGTCGCCGTGGTGACGGACTGGCGTTCGATGAACGCAAGCCTGTTCGAGGCGCTCCAGGTCGAGCGGGTGGCGATGTTTGTGGTGCTGTCGCTGATCATCGTCGTCGCGGTGTTCAACATCCTCTCCTCACTGATCATGCTGGTCCGCGCCAAGACGCGCGACATCGCCATCCTGCGCACCATGGGCGCCTCGCGCCGCGCGATGATGAAGATCTTCATGACGGTTGGCGTTTCGATCGGTGCGGTGGGCACGCTGGCCGGGCTTGTGCTGGGCGCGATCTTCCTGTTCTTCCGGCAGGGTGTCGTGAACGCGGTGCAATATGTGACCGGGCAGAATCTGTGGGATCCGTCGATCCGCTTCCTCACCGAGCTGCCGTCGAAAACCGATCCGTTCGAAGTGCTCGCGATCGTCCTGCTGTCGCTGGGGTCGGCCTTTCTCTTCACGCTCTATCCGGCGTGGAAGGCGGCGAGCACCGATCCGGTGCAGGTGCTCCGCTATGAATGACGCGCTCAAATGACGGTTCTCGCCGTCGCCAATCTCCGCCGCAGCTTCACCCAGGGCACGGCCATCATCGATGTGCTGCGTGGCATCGATCTTGCCGTCGGCTCGGGGGAGATCGTGGCGCTGCTCGGCCCATCGGGGGCGGGCAAATCGACGCTGCTCCAGGCGGTCGGGCTGCTCGAGGGGGGGTTCGAAGGATCGATCCGCATTGACGGCCAGGAAGCCGCGCAGCTCGATGACGATGGCCGCACCCGCTTGCGCCGGGACCGGCTCGGCTTTGTCTATCAGTTTCATCATCTGCTGCCCGATTTCACGGCGGTCGAGAATGTCGCACTGCCGCATCTTATTCACGGTGCCGAGCCCGGTCAGGCGCGCGCACGCGCCGAGCTGCTGCTCGGTTCACTCGGCCTCGGCCAGCGGCTCGATCATCGCCCCAGCCAGCTTTCAGGCGGCGAGCAGCAGCGTGTCGCCGTCGCCCGCGCGCTCGCCAACAAGCCCGCATTGGTGCTGGCCGACGAACCCACGGGCAATCTCGACGAAGCGACGGCGGACGTCGTCCTCGGCGAATTCCTGCGCCTCGTGCGCGATCAGGGTTCAGCCGCGCTTGTTGCTACCCATAACGAACGACTCGCGCTCAAGATGGACCGGATGGTCCGCCTGCATGATGGGCATCTGGAGTAGGGCTGCTCCGCTCAGGCTGGCGGCAGCGCGCTCCGGTCGACCAATCGCGTATAAAGGTGCCAAGTCGCATAGCCGAGCGCGGGCAGCACCACCGCCAGCCCCACGAACAGGGGAATCGACCCCAACACGAGCAGCGCGGCGACGATGAAGCCCCAGCCGAGCAGCACGCCCTTATTCACGCTGAACGCCCGCAGCGAGGTCCTGATCGCCGTGCCAGCATCCACCTTGCGATCCACCAGCATCGGCAGAGAGACGACGCTGAGCGCGAGCACTATGACTGCGAATGCCAAGCCGACAAGATTGCCCACGATGATCATTCCCCAGCCTTCCGACGTGGTGAAGACCTGATTCAGAAAGACACCCAGCGAGGGCTGGTGCAGCGGCGCGCCGAAGAAAGCGGTGTAAATCATTCCCGCCGCCGCCAGCCACAGGATGAAGATGCCAACCAGGGCCGCACCCACGGCTCCGATTTCGTGGCGCGAGGGGTGATGCATAATGTCGAGGAAATGGCCCCAGCCCGCATCCACATGTTCCTCCCGCCTTTTGGCGAGCTGGTAGAATCCGGTCGCCACCAGCGGGCCGAGTAGGGAGATTCCCGCCGCGAGCGGGAATATCCACTCCCACACCGATTTGTTCATCGCCGCCACTGAAACGAGCAGGCCAACGATTGGGTAGATCAGGCCAATCATGATCAAGTCGCCGCGCTTCTCGCTGAAGTCCGCGAAACCTTCGCGCAGCGCCGCGCGCAGATCGGCCGTCGTGATCCGCCGAACCGGATAGGCGTTATTGTCTACACCGGAGACGGCCGTCCGCGCCCCATCGGGCGCCATTCCACCAATTGCCATAAGACCTCCTCGTCCTGAAGAACTCCTCGTTCCCAGCCGGCAGGCCCATCTTCGCGCGGACTCTCCGGCGTGTCGATGATATCATCAATCAAATGCGGCTTCGAGATGCTAAGATAGGGTGGCGGGCAAGCATGTTCCGATTTGGCTTTCGCGCCGCAACTCTCTATGGAGGCCGCCGCTTTTATCCTTGGAGCTTGAAATGGGGTACCGTGTAGTTGTCGCCGGCGCGACCGGGAATGTCGGTCGCGAGATGCTGAACATCCTGGCGGAGCGTGAGTTTCCGATCGACGATCTGGCGCTGCTGGCGTCTGCGCGCTCGACTGGCGACGAGATTCCGTTCGGCGAGACGGGCAAGACCTACAAGGTCAAGAATATCGAGCATTTCGATTGGGCCGGGTGGGATATCGCGCTGTTCGCAGTCGGTTCGGAAGCGACCGCCATCTATGCGCCGAACGCGGCCGCGGCCGGCTGTACCGTGATCGACAATTCGTCGCTCTACCGGATGGACCCGGATATTCCGCTGATCGTGCCTGAGGTGAACCCCGAGGCGATCGATGGCTATACGCGCCGAAACATCATCGCCAATCCCAACTGCTCGACCGCACAGATGGTGGTGGCGCTGAAGCCGCTGCACGATGCCGCCAGGATCAAGCGCGTGGTTGTCTCGACCTATCAGTCGGTCTCCGGCGCCGGCAAGGCGGGCATGGACGAGCTGTTCGAGCAAAGCCGCAACATCTTCGTCGGCGATAGCAACGAGCCCAAGAAGTTCACCAAGCAGATCGCCTTCAACGTGATCCCGCACATCGACAAATTCCTCGATGACGGCTTCACCAAGGAGGAATGGAAGATGGTGGTCGAGACCAAGAAGATCCTCGACCCCAAGGTGAAGGTGGTTGCCACTTGCGTGCGGGTGCCGGTTTTCGTCGGCCATAGCGAGGCGATCAACATCGAGTTCGAGGACGAGATCAGTGCCAAGCAGGCGCAGGCGATCCTGCGCGAGGCGCCCGGTGTCATGCTGGTCGATAAGCGCGAGGATGGCGGCTATGTCACGCCGATCGAATGCGTCGGCGAGTACGCGACCTATATCAGCCGAGTCCGCGAGGACCCCACGGTCGACAATGGTCTCGTCCTCTGGTGCGTGTCGGACAATCTCCGCAAGGGCGCTGCCCTCAACGCTGTCCAGATCGCCGAGCTGCTCGGCCGCCGCCACCTCAAGAAGGCGGCGTGACGGGCCGGGTTGCCTTTATCAAAACCCGTATCGCCGCTTTAAACGGCGGCGAGTTCGGTGAGGTGCGGCAGCTCTTGGTCAAAAGAGCTGTGGGGCCACGCACCGCAGGTGGCGGTCTGCTTCGGTTGTGGATCTGATGCAAACCCAGGCGGACGAGATCGCGCCGGGGATCTTTCGCCTGTCGACCCATGTCGCCGAAATCGCGCCGCCGGACGGCTTTACCTTCAACCAATTTCTGATTGCCGCTGACGAGCCGCTACTGTTTCATTGCGGCTCGCGTGCGCTCTTTCCGCTGGTCTCGGCTGCAGCGGCGGAAATCGTTCCGCTCGATCGGCTGCGCTGGATCAGCTTCGGCCATATCGAGGCGGACGAGTGCGGGGCGATGAACCTGTGGCTGGCGGCCGCGCCGAACGCGCAGGTCGTCTATAGCCAGCTTGGCTGCGAAATTTCCGTGAACGATCTGGCGGACCGGCCGCCCAGGGCGGTGGACGAGCAGGAAGCGCTCGATCTCGGCGGCAAACGCGTTCGCTTCATCGCCACGCCGCACGTGCCGCACGGCTGGGAGGCGCAGGTGCTCTATGAGGAGACCACCGGCACATTATTCTGCGGCGATCTCTTCACCCATCTCGGAAATGGCCCGGCGGTCACCGGGCAGGATATCGTTGATGCCGCCATTGCAGCCGAAGACCTGTTCGGCGCGACCAGCATTGGCCCGTTGACGGCGCCGACCATTCGCAAGCTCGCCGATCTCGCGCCGCGGACGCTCGCAATCATGCACGGCTCATCATTCAGCGGCGACGGCGGGCAGGCGCTTCGCCGGCTTGCGGAGCGCTATGATGCCCGCGTTCGCGCGGCGCTGGCCTAACCCCCGGGCTTCTCCCGGTCCGGCTTAGACTTACGTCGCGGCGTTCTTTCGCCGCGTAGCCCAGCCTTTGCGCGCAGCGGCCGATCGCTGTTCGGGCGAGCCGGACTTGTGAGCACGGCCACCGCGCGATGAGGAGACATGCGTATCCGGCTTGCCCCGGCCGGAGCCTGACTTATTGCCGCCGCTCGATTCCTTGTTCACGGTTGCCCAGGCGCGACGCTCGGCCTCCTTTTTCGGCACGCCGCGATCTTCATAGCCTTCTTCGATATGTTCGGCCTTGCGCTTCTGCTTGTCCGTGTAAGCATCCTTGTCACCACGAGGCATATGATCCTCCTATTTATTGAGCGACAACGTTCGGCCGAGGGCGAATATCCGCCTATGCCGGATAGGTGTGTTTCTGCACCGGCCGAGTTCGCCTTTGTTTAGCTGCGGCGCGATGCGGCATGTTGACGGCGCAAGACTGATCGCGAACAAGGGAGTCCGGTGAAGCCTGAAAGCAGAAGGATGCCGCAAATGACCGAAATGCGCGGCGGCTGCCAATGCGGCCGCATCCGTTACGCTGCTGAGATCGATACGCCGGATGCCTATCTCTGCCATTGCCGCATGTGCCAGCGCGCCTCCGGCAATGTCTCGATCGCCTTCGTCAATCTTCCAAAGGCGGCACTTCGCTGGGAACATGAGCCCGATTGGTACGAAAGCTCCCCGATCGCGCGGCGACCCTTCTGCGCGCGGTGCGGAACGCCGCTGGGATTCGAATATCATGACGGCGACAAATGCGATCTCCATGTCGGAACGTTCGACGATGCCGGCTATTTCGTTCCCAGGCATCATTTCGGCATCGAGGCGATGCATGAAGCCTGGCTCGACACGAAGGAATTGCCCCGCTACCGCGTCACCGACAACCCGGCCACGGTCGAGCGCTGGATGAACGCGATTGGCAAGCTCCCCGACTGATCTTCCGATAAGCTATTTCGAGTCCCTCGACGGCCAGCGCCTGGCCTATCGCGAGATGGGAGAGGGGCGGCCGCTGGTACTGATCCACGGCTATTTCTCCAACGCTTGGACCAACTGGATCCGTTACGGCCACGCCGCGCTGCTTGCCGATGCAGGGTTCCGCGTGATCATGCCTGACCTGCGTGCTCATGGCGACAGCGCCAAGCCCCACGATCCGGCCGCCTATCCACCCGATATCCTTGCCGATGACGGCTTTGCGCTGCTTCGGCATCTCGGCCTCGATGATTATGATCTCGGCGGCTATTCGCTGGGCGGACGCACCACGCTGCGGATGCTGGTGCGCGGCGCGGCCCCACGCAAGGCGGTGCTGTCCGGCATGGGGCTTCAGGGCATCGTCGATACCGCGGGCAGGGGGAGCCATTTCCGCCATGTGCTCACGAACCTCGGCAGCTTTGCGCGCGGAACACCCGAGTGGATGACCGAGGCCTTCCTGAAAACGACCGGCGGCGATCCGGAGGCGCTGTTGCTGATCCTCAACAGCTTCGTGGATACGCCCGCTTCAGAGCTGCCAAAAATCATGACCGAGACCGTGGTCGTCAACGGTACCGAGGATCATGACAATGGCTCGGGCGATGCGCTAGCGCAGGCGCTCGCCCATGGCAGCTTTGCCGAGATCCCCGGCAATCATATGAATGCGGTGATGAAAGCGGAACTTGGAAAGGTTATTCGCGATTTCCTGCTGACTTGACCGATCGGCTGATCTCCGGCCATGGGGGCTTACAATTATGTAAATAGAGGAAAGGGCGAGTCGTATGAGGAGGATGATTTCCCATATCGCGATGGCGGCCACGCTTGGCTTTTCGGTTCCCGCATTCGCGCAGGCCGGCGCGACCTCGCCCGCTGACGCCGATACTTTCGTCGCAAAGGCCGAAAAGGAGCTGGGCGATTATGCGGTTCTCAACAATCGCGCCCAGTGGATCAACAACACCTTTATCACTGACGATACCGATGCGATCGCCGCCGAATTCGGCGCGCGCGGGACTGAGCTTGGCGTCAAATATGCCAAGGGCGCGGCGAAGTTCGATCCGGTCAAGGGGCTAGGCTTCGATACAAGGCGCAAGCTCGATTTCCTCAAGCAGGGCCTGGTGCTGCCCGCGCCCGATACGCCCGGCGCGGCCGACGAGCTGAACCGGATCGCCACCAAGCTGCAGTCCGAATATGGCAAGGGCAAGGGCACGCTGAAGGGGCAGCCGATCAGCGGGTCCGACATCGAGGAAGCGATGGGCACCAATCGCAATCCCGATGAACTCAAGGAAATGTGGGTAAGCTGGCATGACAATGTCGGCACGCCGATGCACGACGATTATGCAAGGCTGGTCGAGATCGCCAACGCGGGTTCGAAGGAGCTCGGCTATCAGGATACCGGCGCATTGTGGCGAGCGGGCTATGACATGCCGCCCGAGCAATTCGCCGCGCTGATGGATAAGCTCTGGCTGCAGGTGAAGCCGCTTTACGTGCAGCTTCATTGCTATACCCGCGCCAAGCTTAACGAGAAATATGGCGATGCGGTGCAGCCTGCCGCCGGCCCGATCCGCGCCGATCTGCTCGGCAATATGTGGGCGCAGGAATGGGGCAATATCTATGATGTCGTGGCGCCTAAGGGCGCTGGCGATATCGGCTATAGCCTAACCGATCTGCTCGTCTCGCACGGTTACGATCCGATCAAGATGTTCAAGACCGGCGAGGGCTTCTACACCTCGCTCGGCTTCGATCCGCTGCCGAAAACCTTCTGGGGTCGTTCACAGATCGTGAAACCACGCGATCGCGAGGTGGTGTGCCACGCCTCGGCCTGGGACATCGACAATCAGGACGATCTGCGCATCAAAATGTGCACCAAGGTCAATGCCGATGATTTCGTGACGATCCATCACGAGATGGGGCATAATTTCTATCAGCGCGCCTATAAGGCGCAGTCGACGCTCTATCAGAACGGCGCCAATGACGGCTTCCACGAAGCGATCGGCGATTTCATCGCGCTTTCGGTAACGCCGGACTATCTCGTCAAGCTCGGCCTGCTCGACAGGTCCAAGGTGCCGGGCCCGGACAAGGATCTCGGCTTGCTGTTGCGCCAAGCGATGGATAAGGTGGCGTTCCTGCCGTTCGGCCTGCTGATCGACAAATGGCGCTGGGGCGTGTTCTCAGGCGAGATTGCGCCGGCCAATTACGAGAAAGGCTGGAACGATCTGCGCCTGCAATATCAGGGCGTGGTGCCGCCGGCCGATCGGCCCGCCAACGCCTTCGATCCCGGCGCGAAATTCCATATTCCGGGCAACACGCCTTATGCGCGCTACTTCCTCGCGCGACTCCTGCAATTCCAATTCTATCAGGCGGCGTGCAAGCAGGCCGGGTGGAAGGGTCCGCTGCATCGCTGCTCCTTCTATGGCAACAAGAAGGTCGGCGCCAATCTGAACAAGATGCTCGCGATGGGCGCATCAAAGCCATGGCCCGATGCGCTGCAAGTGTTCACCGGCAGCCGCGAGATCGATGGCCGCGCCCTGATCGCTTATTTCAAGCCGCTGGTGACCTGGCTCGAGCAGCAGAACAAGGGCAGGACGTGCGGCTGGTAAGCGGCCTTAATTGCCAGTGGCCGGGGTAAGCTGGTAGCCGATCCCCGGCACGACCAGATCATCGGGTGCAAGATCCCGGAAGCGCTTCGTTTTCAGGAGTGACATCTTGATTTTGGCGCGGTCGGGCGACTTGTTGCCGCCGACATCGGCGATATTGCCTTCGAAGGTCACGTCGTGAACCGATATGAGCTTGATCCACACCGGGTTCTTGTCATCGGTGGGAGAGACGACCGTATTGTTGAGGATCTTGAGCTGGCGCCCATTGGCGATGAAGATGCCGTTGGCCATGTTGCTGCCGAGGATCAGGTTGTTCTCGATCGTGATCCGTTCGAACGGCATGTTTTCGGTCTCATCGCGCATGAAGATACCCTGCATGCCGCTGCCATGGCCCTGCATGATCTGGTTGTTGCGGATGATGATGTCAGTCGAAGGCCGCTTCGTGTTGCGGGTCCAGAACTGGATGCCGTCGGGGTGATCCTTCGCCACGCGATGCGAAGCGCTGAAATGATTGCCCTCGATCAGCACATTGTTCGATTGTGCGAAATCGAAGCCGTCCGATCGGATGTCATGGATCTTATTATTAGCGATCACGGAATTCCGGATCGCGCCGAACACGACGGCGCGGCCGAGCTGCTCGAACTCGCTGTTGATGACGCGGGCATTTTTGGTGCCGCCGATGGAAATGCCGGTGACGTCGTTGCTCGGATCATCGTCGAGCGAGCCGTGCACCCAGACCGAATCGAAGGTGATGTTCGATCCGCCACCGACCTTGCCGATATAGGCACCTTCGACTGATTCACCGGGCTTCGCGGCGCGCGCGATTTCCAATCTCGTGAAGGTAAGATTGGAGACGTCCTCAAGCTTGATCCAGCCGATCTTGGCGGGCTTCGCCGGGTTGGCCGAGGTGATGACAACCGGCGAGGCAAAGCTGCGCCCGGAAAGCTGGATTGCATAGCCGCCCGGTGCGAGCCCAAGCACTTCGCCGCCTCTTGCATTCGCCAGCGCGGCGTTGAGCCCATCCTGGCCGTCGATGCGTTTGGTCACCTTGGGTGGCGCGGTGCGATAGGAGGGCATCACGCCCGACTGGGGTTGCCACGCTTGCGCGTTGCCGGCAGCAGCGAGCATCGTCGCCGTCGAGGCGGCGATCGTCAGGCTCAATCTCATCCGATTCATGGCGCCCTCCTGGACGGCGGTAAGTCTGGCGGGAGGCTGCGTATCCTCCCGCCATGAAGCTCAGAGCTGCTCGAGCATGTGCTCGGCGCTGCTGACCTTGAACTCGCCCGGCGCTTCGACGTTGAGCTGTTCGACCACGCCGTCGTTCACAACCATCGAAAAGCGCTGACCGCGCTGGCCAAGGCCGAATTTGCTGCCGTCCATCGTCAAACCAACCGCCTTAGCGAAATCCCCATTGCCATCGGCCAGCAGCGTGACCTTGCCATCGGCGGCGGCGGATTTGCTCCAGGCACCCATCACGAAAGCATCGTTCACCGCCGTGCAGGCAATTTCGTCGATGCCCTTGGCTTTGAGCTCAGCGGCCTTGTCGATGAAGCCGGGTAGATGCTTGGCCGAGCAAGTCGGCGTGAATGCGCCCGGAACCGAGAACAGCGCGACGCGGCGGCCCTTGAAATAGCTGTCCGACTCGACGGCTTCCGGACCATTTTCGGTCATCTTGGTGAAGGTTACCGAAGGAAGGCGATCGCCTGCTTTAATCGTCATGCTGTCATCCTTTTGAACTGTCCATAGCGGAACCGCGCGGCTCTATCACTCCGCCGCGCCGGGGAAAAGCGGCGGCAGCCACAGGCGGAGCTGAACGAGCAGCGGTGCGAGCGGCGGTGCTATCCGCATCAGCGGCATTGCGAGCCGCCAGCGGAGCGATCGCCGATCCGCGCCGGCGCCAGTCAGCACGGCGATGCCTTCGCGCGCACGGCCGGCGCGGATCAGCTCTTCGCCCTCGATCCAGCTGATCTCCCGCCGCACCGCATCGAGCATGCGCGTAGCGGTCGCGCCTTCCGGCCGACTCGTGAGCCGCGCGGCCGCGTTGCGATAGACCTGCTCGGCGGAGGTGAGCAGGCTGAGCTTGCTCCAGGAAAGCGAGCCGGGCCTGCGCCGATAGCGGCACAGCGGGCGGCGGACGCACGCGCCGGTCCAGCCCGTCTCCAGCAGCCGAATCCACAGATCGAGATCCTCGGCCGATTGGAGGCTGGTGTCGAACCCGCCGATCTGATCGAACGCCACGCGCCGCAGAACGCAGCCGATGAAGACGTTGAATTTGCGGCTCAGCACGCGATCGAGCGTGAGCGGGCCGCTCTGAGCGCTATATTTGGAGAATGGCTGCCCTTCGCGAGCAGGCGTGCCGAAATAGATCGCGTCGCACGTGACGAAGCCGATCGTGGGCTCAGCGGCGATGGCGGCGGTCATCGTCGAAAGATAGTCGGGCTGGTACAGATCGTCGCCGTCGAGGAACGCGATCAGCGGTGCGCGCGCGCGCGCGATCGCACGATTGCGTGCGGCGGCGATCCCGCCATTGTCGGTCTGGATCAGCCGGAATCGGGAATCGCTTGCGAAAGGGGCAAATGCGGCGGCGACATCATCGGGCGCTCCGTCATCGATCACGATTGCTTCCCAGTCCGCAAAGTCCTGCGCCTGCAGCGATTGCAACGCCTCATGTAGCAGGTGCGCCACGCCATAAGCCGGCACGATGACTGAGATTGCCGGTGAACTCTCGATCATTGCGTGTCCGTAACTGTGGACCCTTTGGCGCTCCGCTCTATACAGAGTCCGATGGAATCGCCAGCCTATCTCAGTGGACAGTACCTACTCGCCATGCCCGGCATCGGCGATCCGCGTTTCGCCAAGGCGGTGATTGCGATGTGCGCGCACGATGATCGCGGCGCGCTTGGCATCGGCATCGGCCATATTGTTCCGCAGATCAGCCTGCACGATCTGCTGGGACAGCTCGATATCGATCCTGGCGTAGCACCCGACGTGCCGGTCCATTATGGCGGCCCGGTCGAGCCGCAGCGCGGTTTCGTCCTGCACAGTCAGGATTGGGGTGGGGAGGACAGCGTGCTGGTGGGTAAGCGCTGGACGCTCACCTCAACCTTGGACGTGTTGCGCGCTATCGCCGAGGGCAAAGGGCCAAGCCGCTTTGTCGTTTCGCTGGGTTATGCCGGCTGGGGCGAAGGCCAGCTTGACGAGGAAATGACGCGGCACGGCTGGTTCGTCACGCCAGGATCCGATTCGCTGCTGTTTGAGACCCAGGCCGACGCGCGCTGGGTACGCGGTTTTGCCGATGCCGGCATCGATGCGCGTCTGCTCGCTCCTATCACCGGCAACGCGTGACGATGGTTAATTGACGATCGGCCGATTCAGATCAATTTTCAGGTAAGATTCTGTTTTCATTTTTCGGGAAGGCGCGGGCCTGACACTCCATCTGCGGCGGAATCTTTCGCTGCGGGGTAACAGGGGTGTTGCGTTATGGGAACATGGGAACGCGCGGCATGCGCCGCGTTGGTGCTCGCGTTTGCGGCGGGCGAAGCAGGCGCCGCGGTCAGCGATTGCTGGTCGGCGCAGGAAATCTCCGCCGCCAAGGTGCGCGATATGCAGACGATGATGATGGTGGCTGGCCTGCGCTGCCGCACAACCGGTACGGACGTGCTGGCGAGCTACAACCGCTTCGTGGTGCGCCATCGCGCCGCGATTACCGAGGCGAACGGCCGGCTCAAGGCGCATTTCAGCATGGCCTATGGGCAGGCCGAGGGCACGCGCAGCTATGATCGGTTCACCACCGCGCTGGCCAATGCTTATGGCGCTGGCGGATCGGGTGCCTCCGATTGCGCGGACATGGCCTCGCTGGCCGAGCGCGCGGCTGCTGCGAAAGGAGGCGTCGAGCTCGCATCATTGGCGGAGGAACGGGGCATGACCCCGGATCTGCCCGCAGTCCGCTGCTCGGTGACGATCGCCGCCAAGTAACAGGGGCCGCCATCTTTCAGAAGATGGCGGCCACGCTTTTGTCGTCAAATGATATATTGTAACCTTTCTCCCGCTATGGCAAAGCTGTCGGCATGGCAGGAGAGGGAACAGCATCGGCAACGGGTTGGCTGGATCGCGCGGCGATCGGGCTTTCTGGGCTTTGCCTCATCCATTGCGCGGCGACGGCTCTGCTCATAGCGCTTGCCGCTTCCACGGCGAGCATATTCACGAACCCCGCGATACATGAAGTGGGCCTGGTGTTGGCGCTCGGTCTCGGCGTGATCGCGCTCGTCCGCGGGGCGATGAGCCATGGGCGGAAATTGCCGCTGTTGATCGGCTGCCTTGGCCTCGGCGCGATGGCATATGCGCTGAGCTTGCGCCATGGCGTGCCAGGCGAGGTGGTCTTCACCATCATCGGCGTATGCCTGGTGGCGACGGGGCATGGCCTCAATCGGCGAGCCCACGCGGTGATCCACTAAGCTTCTGGTACCATAGCGCCGTGCAAGCGTTACCCCGCGCGTGACCTTTTTCGAAAGCCTTGTCGCGCTTCTCCTGACGGCGATCGTGCTGCTGCAATTTTCGCGGCGCATGGGAATTCCCTATCCGACGATGCTTGCGGCAGCAGGCGTCGTCCTCGCGCTTATCCCCGGCACACCTTCGATCATGCTTGATCCGGAAACCGCGCTCGCGCTGTTTATTGCGCCCGCGCTCGTTGATGCAGCTTTTGATTTTCCTATCGGTGCGGTCCGAAAACTCTGGCGTCAACTCTTGGCGATGGCAGTGGTCGCGGTGCTGCTAACGACCGCCGCGATCATGGGGCTCGGCATCGCATTGGCCGGGCTTCCTTTCTATGCGGCGCTGGCGCTGGGCGCGATCGTCTCACCGCCCGATGCGGTGGCGGCGACAGCGATGCTGGGAAATATCCACATGCCGCGCCGCTCGGTCGCGGTGCTCAAGGGCGAGGGGCTGCTGAACGATGCGACTGCGCTGCTGCTGTTCAGCATGGCGATCACCGTGCAGGCGGCGGGCGGGATCGATGGGGGCATCGCCTTCCGGCTCGCGCTTGCGGCTCCCGGCGGGGTCTTGTTGGGCATTCTGTCCGCCGTGCTGTTCAGGCCCGTCTCGCAATTCGTCGGCAGCACACTTGGTGGCAATCTACTGGAGTTCGCCACGACCTTCGCGGTTTGGTTCCTTGCCGAACGGCTTCATCTCTCGCCGGTGCTGTGTCTCGTCGCGTTCGCGATGACGATCGCGCGCAGCGCTGGATTGCGGCAACCTCCGCGTGTGCGCGTACACTCCTTCGCGGTATGGACCTCGGTCGTCTTCCTGCTCAACGTGGTCGCCTTCATGCTGATGGGCATGCAGGTACGGATGATCGTCGGCGGAATGTCGGCCGATCGGCTCCAGCAGGTGTCGAGCTTCGCCGCCGTCGCGGTTGCGGTCGTCATCGGCGTCAGGATGGCGTGGGTGCTCGGCTATAATTGGCTGTCGCATCATTTCCCGATCCTGCGCGGGCCGGTGCAAGTGCCGAGCTTCGGTCAAGGCGTGCTGGTCGGCTGGTGCGGCATGAGGGGGCTGATCACGATGGCGACGGCCTTCGCGTTGCCGGCCGGTTTTCCCCAGCGCGATTTGATCGTGCTGACGGCGTTTGCGGTGGTGCTGGCTACCCTCATCATCCAGGGCCTGACGCTTGCCCCACTCGTGCGGTTGCTTGATCTGGACAAGACGAAGGAGCTTGAAGCGGAATTGGAGGAGGCGCGGGTGCAGCTTGCGAAAACCGCCTTGGCATCTCTGGACGGCAAGGAGGGCGCCGAGGCAGATCATCTGCGTTACGGCTTCATATTGGAGCGGGACGTGGCCCAATCGACTCACTCCGCCGCGATGGAGAAGAAGCGCAGGCTGGGCCTCGCTGCGATCCGAAGCCAGCGGAAGCGGCTGGAGCAATTGCGGTCAAGCAGTGTCGTCGGTGCCGACAGCTATCTCGCCCTGCAGGAGGAGCTCGATTTCCGCGAACTCGCGATCACCAGCGAGGACGAACGCCACATCGAGGAAAATTGAATCGATATGAACCAGCATTTCGACGTGGCTATCATAGGGGCCGGGGCGGCCGGAGTCGCTGCCGCCCGCGAGATCTTCAAAACTGGCCGCTCGGTCATCGTGATCGAGGCGAGCCAGCGCGTCGGCGGACGCGCGTGGACGCAGACGCTCGCCGGCATGCCGCTCGATCTCGGCTGCGGCTGGCTTCATTCCGCCGAGCGCAATCCGCTCGTGGCACTGGCTGAAGCGAACGGCTTTTCAGTGCTTCGCGGGCCGACCGCGTGGCGCGAGCAATATCGCGATCTCGGCTTCCCGCCTGAGGATCAGCATGCCGCGAACGCTGCATTCGAAGCGTTCATGCACCGGCTGGAGCATGATCCGCCGGCAAGCGATTGTGCCGCCGACGCACTTAAGCCCGGCAGCCCTTGGAACGCCTATCTCGAGGCACTGAGCGGCTATATCAACGGCGCTTCGCTGGCGCAGCTCTCGGTTGCGGATTACTTGGCTTATGATCAGGCCGCGTCAGAGAATAATTGGCGGCTACCGCGAGGATACGGAACGCTGATCGCAGCGCTCCTGCCACCCATTCCATTGAAACTGGGCACGCCGGTGACGCGGATCGACCGCGGCGACTATAGGCTGAGACTGGAGACGCCATTGGGGGCACTCAGTGCCAGCACGGCGATCCTCACGGTTCCGCCGACGGTGCTCGCCTCCGGTCGGATCAGCTTCACGCCTGCCATCGACGATCATTGCCAGGCGGCGGCGCGCTTGCCGCTCGGCCTGGCTGACAAGATTTTCCTGGCGCTGCGCAAAGGTCATGGTTTGGAAAGCGAGACGCACCTGCTGGGCAATCCTTCCAGCCCGTGCACCGGCAGCTATTATATCAGGCCAATGGGCCGCCCGGTGATCGAATGCTTCCTCGGCGGCAGTGGCGCGGAAGCGCTCGAGCGCGAAGGGTTGGACGCCGCCTTTTCCTTGGCAGTGGAGGAACTGGCCCGGCTGCTCGGCAGCAACATCCGGCCGCACCTCTATTTCCTCACTGGCACCGCATGGCGCAAAACCGATTGGATCGAAGGCTCCTACAGCTATGCTCTGCCGGGGCATTCCTCGTCGCGCGGCGTGCTGGCCGCCGCAGTCGATGACCGCCTGTTTTTCGCCGGGGAGGCGACGCATTCGACGGATTACTCAACCGCACATGGTGCGTGGGAAAGCGGGGTGCGCGCGGCCGTCGAAGCGCTGGCCTCTGATGTCTTGCAGGCAAAATGATGGAGCCGCCCCCAATGGGAGCGGCCCCATCAACAGTTTATTCCTGAAATTATTGACCGGTCGTGACGGTTGTCGTGGTCCGCTCTGTAACGGCTGACGCCGGACGCGTGGTCGTGGCCCGCCGTTTGACGACCCTGTGCGTAACCGGCCGGCGCGTCGACGTGGCAACCTTCTCGGTCTGCGTGGTCACGGTGGTGGTGGGCGCAGCGGGGACGACGACCGGGGTCGCGGCAGCGGCACGCGCAGCGGCGGCATCGGCCGCGGCTGCAGCAGCCGTCTGCTCGGCGGCGGCGGCGCGCGCATTCGCTTCTTGGGTCGCCTGCTGGGCCTGCGCGGCAGCCGATTCGGCTTGGGCGCGCTGGTCAGCCTCGGCTTCCTGCTTGCGGCGCTGGGCCTCGCCCAGCGCGGTGTCTGCTAGCTCCGACGCATGATTGGCCTGGGCGATCGCGCGCTCCTTGTGCCCGCTTTTCAAGCTCTCCTGCGCAGCGCGCAGCGCGGCTTGTGCTTCGGCCTGGAGGTGGGGTGCTTCGCCCGCCGTTCCGATCTTGTCGGCGGCATCCACCTTGCCCTGAGCTTCCGCAATTGCGGCCCGCGCCCTGTCTGCCTTGCCGGCTAGCGCCGGCGACGCGAGCAATGCGAGGCACCCGACGATTGCGGTGCCTGCCCCCGAAAAGCCGGTACGATACATGGTCCATACTCCTTGGCTGTTATGTACTGCGCTCTCCAACGAACCCTGCTGTGGCACGGTTCCCCGCTCCATGAGCGAGGCTGCCAAGATGTGATGTGGAGAAATCGCGCCGCGAATGCGGATCCGCCGACAGGATAAACAGTCTGGTCGAAGGAAATGTGCCGCCGGAGGATCACCCCTCGTTCTCAACTCCGGCGGCCCATGCAAAGGAAAAGCCCCCTTGCCTTTGCTGAGGATCCAATAGCTTCATTAATCCCCTGGCAGCATTACGGATTTTTCCGAAGCAGCGCCGTAACGATCTCCTGCTGCCAGCCGAGCGGCGCCGGCCCGGGAACGTTGCCGCGGGGCAGGGCGTTTCGGCTGCTGGTTGGAGGTTACGCCATGTTATGGACGATCGTTGTCATCCTGCTTGTTTTGTGGCTCGCAGGCTTTGCATTTCATGTCGCGGGTGGGTTGATTCACCTCTTGTTGGTGGTGGCGCTGATCGTGGGGCTGGTGCAGCTGTTCACGGGCCGCCGATCGGTCTAGCCGCCGTCTAGCTGGCCCCGCGCGGCCTAGCTCTGCCAGCTCTGGCGGCTGATGGCGGTGCTCGCCTGATCAATATGCGAACGTCAGCAAGCTATTGCATAGACAGCCGCCGACTGGTCATATCCTCCGCGCGGCAATGATCTTGACCCGGTTTCGGATCGATTGCCCCATTGTTTCATAGGAATAGCCGCCACGAAACGTTGGCAGGGCCAGGATCTTGCGCACGATTTCCATGCCGCTCACCACATGGCCGAAGGCGGCGTAACCCGGTGGCCGCCCGTTCGGCCCGGCATCGAGATAGGAACCGCCTTGGCCGACGATGATGAAGAAATCGCCCATCGCCGTGCCGGGCTCGTTGCGCGCCATCGATACGGTACCGTCGACATGACGAAGCCCGGTCTTACTCGTGGGCTCGTGCGCGATGGGCGCAAGTGCCCGGCTGATCTTGTGATCGATCCCACCTTGGACAAGCCCATATTGCGGCGCGTTGCGGTTGCGTGCCGCCCGGTAGAAGGTTTCGCCGTCGAACCTTTTCTGATCGACATAGGCCAGGAAATTGGCGGCGGTGATCGGCGCGTGCCGCAGATCGACCTCGATCACGATCGGCCCCAGATCGGTCTGCAGCTTTACCCTTGCTGTTGCCGCCGCTGGGCCTTTCGCGGCAACCGCCGAACTGCCTGCGGCGGAGATCGTCAGTGCAACGATTACGGCAAGCAGAAAACGCAAAAACCTATCCGATCGTCTGCCCGGTCTTGGCCCAATCGGCGAGGAATCCTTCGATGCCTTTATCCGTGAGCGGGTGGTTGAACAGGGCGCGGATCACGGCCGGCGGCGCCGTCATCACATCTGCGCCGATCTTGGCACTTTCCAGAACATGCACCGGATGGCGCACGCTCGCGACGAGGATTTCCGTCTTGAAATCATAATTGTCGTAGATCTGGCGAATGTCGCTGATGAGCTGCATGCCGTCGAAGCCATTGTCGTCGTGTCGTCCCACAAAGGGCGAGATGAAGCTCGCCCCCGCCTTTGCCGCCAGGAGTGCCTGATTGGCGGAGAAGCAGAGCGTGACGTTGACCATCACGCCGTCGTCCGAAAGCTTCTTGCAGGTCTTGAGCCCGTCGACCGTCAGCGGCACCTTGACGGCGACATTGCTCGCGATCCTTCTCAGGATCGCAGCCTCCTTCATCATCGTCTCATGATCCAGCGCCACCACTTCGGCCGAGACGGGTCCGTTCACCAGCCCGCAAATCTCCTCGACCACCTCAAGAAACTTGCGGCCCGATTTGTGGATCAGCGAAGGATTGGTCGTCACCCCGTCCAACAGGCCGGTGGCAGCAAGCTCGGCGATATCCTTGGTATCCGCTGTGTCGACGAAAAACTTCATGAGAGCTCCATCCCCCGGCCATCGATTCGCCTCCCCTATAGCCCGCTGCCCGCCGCCGCGCCCAGCGCGATGCAGATATTGCTGAGGGGCGTGGATTAATTCGCCCGCCCCATTCGTTTTCCGCATGCCCGCTCAGTTGCCGATGGCCGGCGTATCGGGCCATCGGCCGCGCCCCCTCCCCACTGTCGCCGGGAGGGGGTGTTGCGCTTCAGCGGGGGCAGCTCATGGAACGGGGGGCGCGGCGGGCATCTTGCTCATCGTATCTTCTACAATGTTGATGATCTGCGCTATCGGAACGGTGAAGACGCCGCCGTTCGCCTTGCGCCATTCAGCGATGCCGTCAGTCGCTGCTGGAAAGAACGGCCGGGCCGGCGAGAGCCTGGTGACGCTGTCGTCGAGCGCTTCGCGCGAAACCGGCACATGGCTGATCGTGCGCGTCGTCGCCGGATCGTTCAGATGGACGCCGATGATGCTTAAATGGTAGATCACGCGGTTTTCGACGCGGGTGGGATAGGTACTGATTTTTTGGATCTTGAGGAGGGAACCGGGGTCCTGCGGCCTCGTCTTATATTCCCAAACCTGTCCTTCGGCATACTCATTGGCCTTTGCCAATGCACAGGCTGACCCAGTCAGCAACGCCAATGCCAACGCCGCTTTCAACACCATTCTGCACTCCGCCGCGACGACATGCGCGGCTGCTGCCTTTCCGGAAAAAGGATAACCAAGCCTTTCCCGGCATGGTCACCATAGCATGAACGGCGCAGGCTAACTAAAGCTATAGCTTCGTTACGGGGCCAGTACTTTGCGACGAACTTGTCAGGCCCAGAGACGAATAGAGTGCTCTTGCATGTCGTTGGCAGTACGCAGCGACAGTATGTTGGCATCGAAGGCGGATTTCGCCTGAAGCTGATCGATGAGATCGGGAGCGGGATCGCTCGTCTGGCCGGCGATGCGTGCGGCGCTCGCATCGGCCCGCGCCATGCTGGCCCGCGCGCCCATGATCGCGCTCGAAAAGGCTGATATCACGCGGTTCCCTCCAGGCCCCCGCGCAGAATGGCGTTGATCAATTAGCCTGGGCTCAACAAGCAGCGTTAAGATGCCGGCGACCGAAGCCTTTTACCTCAATTACCGCGCTGCGCGGCCAAGGCGCGCTCGCGTGCCGCGCCATGACCGATCAGCGGCTCCGGATAATCGGAGGGGGCGCAGCCGGCCGCATGGGGATCATGCACCAGCTTGTCGTCCAGCCGGGCAAGCTCCGGCACCCAGCGGCGAATATAATCGCCCGCCTGGAATTTCGCCGATTGCGAAAGCGGCGCCATGATCCGGCCGAACGGGCTGCTGTCCACGCCGCTGCCCGCCACCCATTGCCAGTTCTGGCTATTATTGCCGTAATCCGCATCCACCAGCGTATCCCAGAACCAGCGCTCGCCGCGCCGCCAGTCGATCAACAGATGCTTGATCAGAAAGCTTGCCGCAATCATCCGCACGCGGTTGTGCATCCAGCCGATCGCCCAAAGTTGGCGCATTCCGGCGTCAACGATGGGGTAGCCGGTGCGGCCTTTGGTCCAGGCTTCATAATCCGCGTCGGCTGATCCGCCGGTGCGCCAGCGCACCGCATAGCCCTCGCGGCCGTTGTGCCGTGCGTAATCCGGAAACTGGTCGATCACATTGGCGCCGAAATCCCGCCACCCGACCTCGCGCAGATAGGGCTCGGCCTTGGCATGTGCCCGCGCCGCGCAACGATACCAGACCGTCGCGGGCGAGATCTCGCCGAAATGCAGGTGCGGCGAAAGGCGCGAGCTGCCATCGTGCGAGGGCAGATTGCGCGCGTTCTCATAATCTTCGAGCGCGGGCAGAAAGCAATCGAGTGCCGCGCGCGCTCCATCCTCGCCCGGTCGCCAATATTGTTCGAACTGATTCGCCCAGTTCGGGCAGGTTGGCGGCAGCGTCCAATCCGAAAGCCTGTCGCTTGCGGGCCATGTGGAGGGTGCCGAAATTCGTGCCGGCGCGGGGACCGGCTTTTGGGGCGGCATCTGCGCCTTGAGCGCGCGCCACCAGGGCGTGAAGATGCGATAGCGTGTATTGGAGCCGCTCACGACATGAGCGGGCGGCGCAAGGTAATTGCCATCATGCAGGCGGAGCTCATGATCCTTGGCGACGGCTGCTTCGGCCCTCTTCCACCAAGGCTCATAATGACGAAGCGCATGGATGCGGCACGTGCCCGCCTCTTGCGCCAGCCCGGCCAGGACTTCGTGCGCCTTGCCCTTGCGCAGAATGAGCCGGGAGCCCTTGCTTTCGAGCGCCGCCGCCAGCGCCGCAAGGCTGTGGTGCAGCCACCAGCGCTGGGCGCCGCCGATCCGCCAATCGCCTGGCGTCTCGTCGTCGAGCACGTAGACGGGGATCACCGCACCTCCACGCGCGGCCGCCGCGAGTGCGGCCTGGTCGGTGAGACGAAGATCCTGCCGGAACCAGACGATGGCTGACGCTTGATCTCGACCCGTTTTCGACATGGAGCCGTAACGATGCTAAATCGGAATAGGTTTCAAGCCAATCTTAGGGTGAGAGGGATGTCGTACCGCAAACGGATCCTGCTTTTGGTGGGCGTTCTGGAGCTGTTGCTTGCAGGCTTCTATGTCTGGGCTGTGACCAGCCCGGGATCGCCGGAACAGATTGCGGAACGCGGCCGGCTGATTGGCATGATCATGGGCGTAATCCTCGGTCTTTCGCCGCTACTCTACCTCTTCGCGCGCAACAATGATCGGCGGAAGGCGCAACAGGCCAGGGGCGAATGATCGACGGATCCCGCTGAACTCCTTCAGCGGGATGCCCGATCGGTTCAGACCGCGTGCGGTTCCTTGTCGACCTGCCAGGTCTGGCCCTTGGAAATGAGCGCCTGCAGGTTTGGCGTTTTGCCCTTGCCGGCGGCGAGGTTCTGCTCGACGACCGCGCTGTCGTAGGTGGGCGCCGGATCCTGATAGATCACGCCGAGCGCGATCGGCAGACCCTGTTCTAGCTTCATGTCGATCAGCATCTGGGCGACGCCGTGATTGGTCTCGTCATGGACGATAACCCCGGCTTCCTTCCATTTGCCGTCCACCACATCGACCACCACCAGCTTCAGATCATGGCGATCGAGATGGATGCCCTTGGTGCCGCCCGCGAACAGGATCGGCTCGCCATGCGTCAGCCAGACCTGATTGGCCGCGGCATTGGCCTTTTCGGTGAAGGGCGCGAACACATCATCATTATAGACGATGCAATTCTGGTAGATTTCGACGAAGCTCGCCCCACGGTGCGCATGCGCGGCCTTCAGCACATTGGGCAGATTTTTGTGCGTATCGATGCCGCGCGCGATGAACCGCGCGCCCGATCCCAGCGCGAAGGCGCAAGGGCTGGCCGAGCGGTCGACCGATCCGAACGGCGTCGATGGCGAGCGCGTGCCGACGCGTGATGTCGGCGAATATTGGCCCTTGGTGAGCCCGTAAATCTCGTTGTTGAACAACAGGATCTGGCAATCGAGATTGCGGCGCAGGATGTGCATCGTGTGGTTGCCGCCGATCGACAGCGCATCGCCGTCGCCGGTGATGATCCACACGTCGAGATCGGGATTGGCGAGCTTCACGCCGGTCGCGATCGCCGGTGCGCGGCCGTGGATGGTATGGAAGCCGTAGGTCTCCATATAATAAGGAAAGCGCGACGAGCAGCCGATCCCGGAAATGAACACGGTATTTTCCGGCTTCACGCCAAGCTCGGGCATGGTCCGCTGCACGGCCTTCAGGATCGCATAGTCGCCGCAACCGGGGCACCAGCGCACCTCCTGGTCGGTCTCCCAATCCTTCGGGCTGGTCTTGATGGGGGTCATCTCGTTCATGGCTGATCTCTATCTCAATTGGACTGGGGCGAGGATGCCCCTTTCAAATGGCCATCGTCGCGGCCTGACAGCGGCTCCGGCAATTGCGTGGTGTCGGCGGGCAAGGACCCTCCGACATCGCCATCAAGCGCCCGTTCGATCGCAGCCTCGATCTCGGCGATGCGGAAGGGCTGGCCGGAAACCTTGGTCAGCGGCCGGGCATCAACCAGAAATTGATCGCGCAGCACGGTCTTGAGCTGGCCGCTGTTCATCTCGGGTACGATGATCTTGTCATAGCGCTTGAGCAGCTCGCCGAGATTGCGCGGCAGCGGCCAGATGTGGCGCAGATGGATATGGTGCACGTCGCGGCCCTTGGCGCGCTGGCGGCGCACCGCCTGGTGGATCGGCCCGAAGGTCGATCCCCAGCCGACCAGCGCGAGCTTGCCGCTGCTGTTACCCAGCGTCACCTCCTGCTCGGGGATATGGTTGGCGATGCCGTCGATCTTGGCCTTGCGCAGGTCAGTCATCGCCTGATGGTTGGCGGGGCTGTAATCGATATGTCCGGTATCCACCTGCTTTTCGATGCCGCCGATGCGGTGGAGCAGGCCCGGCGTGCCGGGCTTCACCCATGGCCGTGCCAGCTTCTCGTCGCGGCTATAGGGTTTGAAGCCGGTTGCCGGCGCTTCCTCGAGGAATTGGACCGGGAAGGGGGCATAGCCGTTCATGTCCGGCACTTTCCAGGGCTCGGCGGCATTGGCGATATAGCCGTCGGTCAGCAGGATCACCGGTGTCATGAACTGGGTGGCGATCCGCACCGCCTCGATCGCGCACTCGAACGCGTCGGCGGGCGAGCGCGCCGCGATCACCGGAATCGGTGCATCGCCGTTGCGGCCATAGACGGACTGGTAAAGGTCCGACTGTTCGGTCTTGGTGGGAAGGCCGGTCGAAGGGCCGCCCCGCTGCGAATTGACGATCACCAGCGGCAGCTCGGTCATCACCGCCAGCCCCATCGCTTCGCCCTTGAGCGCTATGCCCGGGCCGGACGAGGAGGTAACGCCCAGCTGTCCGGCATATGATGCGCCGATCGCGCTTGCGATCGCGGCGATCTCATCCTCCGCCTGGAAAGTCGTGACCTGATATTCCTTGAGCCGCGACAAATGATGGAGAATGGCCGAAGCCGGCGTGATCGGGTAGCCGCCGAAGAACATTTTCAGGCCGGCGAGCTGCGTGCCCGCCACGAGCCCCAGCGAGATCGATTCAGCACCGGTGATCGTCCGATATAGCCCCGGCTCGGCAGGCGCGGCGTCGATATGATGCTGCTTGAGCGGTGCCGAAAGCTCGGCGGTCTCGCCATAGGCGTGGCCTGCGTTGAGCGCGGCGATATTGGCTTCGGCGAGCTCGGGCGCCTTGGCGAACTTGGCCTTCAGCCAGTCGACGATCGGCTCGCGCGGGCGATCGAACATCCAGAGCGCCAGCCCCAGCGTCCACATATTCTTGCAGCGGAGCGCTTCCTTGTTGCCCAGTCCAAACGGCTTCACCGAATCGAGCGTCAGCTGCGAGATGTTGAAGGCCAGCACTTGCCATTTTGCGAGCGAGCCGTCCGTCAGCGGCGAGACTTCATAGGCCGCCTTGGCAAGATTGCGGGCGCCGAACTCGCCTTCATCGGCAATGATCAACCCGCCCGGCTTGAGCGCGCCGACGTTGGTCTTGAGCGCGGCGGGGTTCATCGCGATCAGTACGTCAGGCTCGTCGCCCGCGGTTTCGATCGCGGTCGAACCGAAATTGATCTGGAAGGCCGATACGCCGAACAGCGTGCCCTGGGGCGCGCGGATTTCGGCCGGGAAATCCGGGAAGGTGGCCAGATCGTTGCCAGCCAGCGCAGTCGAAAGTGTGAACTGTCCGCCGGTCAACTGCATGCCGTCGCCGCTATCGCCCGCGAAGCGGACGACGACGGATTCGGCGTTGGGATGCGCCGAGGCCTCGGCTGGGGTAAGCTCACGTGCGGCTGTTGCCATTTCCTGCAAAACTCCGGTTTTCTTTGGCGCTGTCCTACGCTCGCGGATGGCCGCAGCAAAGTAAGAAAATTTCTGCGCCAGCGCACTTGCGCTTGGGACACTCGCGCCATTCTCCCGAAATGGGGGCTTGATCCGACCGATCAAGACGCCGATGCGCTGGCTGCGCCCCTACTTTTCCTTAGCGTACGGAAAGCCGCGCCATGACAGATGTTTCGTCCTTGCCTTATCGCCCTGCTGCAGCCGTGATGTTGCTCAACGATCGCAACCAGGTATGGGTCGGCCAGCGGAGGGACAGCACGCTCGAAGCCTGGCAGATGCCGCAAGGGGGGCTTGATGAGGGCGAGGAGCCGCAGGCAGGCGCGCTGCGCGAGCTTGAGGAGGAGACGGGCATCGCGTCGCATCTGGTCGAGATCATCGCCCGCTCCGAGCGAGAACTGCTCTACGACCTTCCCGACGATCTGATCGGCAAGCTCTGGAAGGGGCGCTACCGCGGGCAGCGTCAATATTGGTTCCTCGCGCGCTTCCTGGGGCAGGACGACGATGTGCGGATCGAAACTGCCGACCCCGAGTTCCGGGCGTGGCGATGGGTCGAGCCTCGGGAGCTTCCGCACCTCATCGTGCCCTTCAAACGTGCGCTTTACGAAGCGGTGCTGGAGGAGTTTCTCCCGCATCTTGGCTGAATTTGACCTTTACAGCGCGGCTCCTTTGCAACAGTTCGGCAAAAATCGTTACTGATCCATAACAAGTTTCGCTAGCGTTTGGTTAACCATAAGTCTTTGGATCGAGACAAATAGTTTTAGGTAAAGATGCGTGGCCGGGCGTGACAATCAACATGTGCGCTTGGACAAATCGACTAATGAAGCCTTCGAGAAGTGCTGCCATGCTTGTGCATAAGACATCTTCAGCTAAGAGAGCGGCCGACCCTGTTCCGGTAAAGGAGCTGCCGTTGAATAGCGAAGGTTTGCAAACGCCCTCCGGGCCATGGCGCAGTCTATACGATAAGATCGGCGCTTTGCTTTTCGAAAACAGCCTTGAGCCGACGCCCCAGAATTTCGATGTCTGTCACCGCTACCTCACGGCCAGCGACGGCGAGCTCAACAGCCAGGTGGATCGTGCGCTGAAATCTGGCGGGCTGACCGCTGTCTCCGTTGCCTCCATCATCGCCCAGCGCAGCGTTGAGATGTCGGCCGAGGATCTCGGGCAGATGGCCTCCGGCGCGCAGAAGCAGCTCAATGACATTCTGCACCTGCTGCATCGTTCCAGCGAAGATGTGAAATCCTATGGCCATTCGCTCGAGCAGAACCGGGCGATGCTGGAGGATCCGGAAACCACAGTTCGCACGGTCGATGAGTTGATCACGCTGACCAAGGCGATGATCGAGAAATCACGCCAAGTTGAAGAAAAGCTGCGAGTTTCAAGCGAAGAGATCACCTCGCTGCGCGATAATCTCGCCGAGGCGCGGCGAGCGGCGGACACCGATCCGCTCACCGGCCTGCCCAATCGTGGCAGCCTTGACCGGCGTCTGGCCGATGCGGTGAAGAACGCGCGGGCCGAGCGGAAGCCGCTTTCCATCGCGATCTGCGATATCGACAAGTTCAAGTCGGTCAACGACACGCACGGGCATCTCGTGGGCGACGAGGTCATCAAGTTCGTCGCCTCGTCGCTTGCCAAGAAGGATAGCGATCGGCTGTTCGTGGCGCGCTTCGGCGGCGAGGAATTCGTGCTTCTGTTCGAAGGCATGGATCCGATCGCGGCTGCCCAGGAGCTGAACGAGGTGCGGCAACGCGTCTCCAGCCTCGATCTCAAGATCACCTCGACCGGTGCGAAGCTCGGCAAGATCACCTTTTCGGCGGGCGTCGCTGATCTCGAGGGCCGGTCGAACCAATCGGCCATGCTCAAGGCGGCCGATACAGCGCTCTACCGGGCGAAAACCGACGGGCGCAACCGCGTCTATATTGCCGATCCCAGCGAGTAAGCCTGCATAGCCGCCGAGGCTGCTCGGTTACAGCTGGCGCGGCCGGTCCCGAGCCCTTATCGCTATATGCATGGCGTCACCCGAAATCGAAACGCTGGTACAGGCACTGTCGCGGCTGCCGGGGCTTGGGCCGCGTTCGGCCCGGCGCGCGGTACTTCACCTGCTGCGCAAGCGTGAGGCAGCGATGGCGCCGCTCTTGCGCGCGCTCGAGGCAGTCAATGAGAGGCTCGCCACCTGCTCCATCTGCGGCAATGTCGATACCGTCGATCCCTGCTCGATCTGCACCGATCAGCGGCGCGATCCGCGCATGCTATGCGTGGTCGAGGAGGTCGCCGATCTTTGGGCGTTGGATCGCAGCCGGTTGTTCCCCGGCCGCTATCATGTGCTGGGCGGCCGGCTTTCGGCGCTGGAAGGCATCAGGCCGGAGGATCTTTCGATCGACAAGCTCGTGGCGCGCATCGCCGCCGGCGGGATTGACGAGGTGGTGCTCGCGATGAATGCGACGCTGGAGGGGCAGACCACCGCCCATTATATCGCTGATCGGATCGCTGAATATCCCGTCAGGCTCACCCAGTTGGCGCATGGGCTGCCGGTTGGCGGCGAGCTCGACTATCTGGATGAAGGCACATTGGCGCAGGCATTGCGAGCGCGGCGGCCGATTGCTTGAAGAATCGGCCTGTCTGCCTTAACTTCAGCTCATGGCCATTCTTCCGATCCTCGAAGCGCCCGATCCGCGATTGCGTGTCAAATCCACGCCGGTGGAGACTGTCGACGATGATCTGCGCGAGCTGATCGCGGATATGTTCGAAACCATGTATGATGCACCCGGCATCGGGCTTGCGGCCATCCAGGTGGGCGTGCCCAAGCGGGTGCTGGTAATCGATCTTCAGGATCGCGGGGGCGAGGAGGAAGACGCGGAGCCCGTGCGCAATCCGCGCGTGTTCATCAATCCCGAGATCTACGATCCCTCGGCCGAGCTTTCGGTGTATAACGAGGGCTGCCTGTCGGTGCCTGAGCAGTTCGCCGAGGTCGAGCGCCCGGCGGCGATCCATGCCCGCTGGCTCGATGAGAATGGTGTTGCCCATGACGAGCCGCTCGACGGGCTGATGGCGACCTGTCTTCAGCACGAGATGGATCATCTCAACGGAATCCTGTTCATCGATCATCTCTCGCGCCTCAAGCGCGAGATGATCCTCAGGAAGCTCAAGAAGGAGCGGCGCGCAAAGGCCGCCTAAAGCAGCGCCCCGCTAATCTGATCCCGGGCGCGTCTTGACTTCTCGATACGGCCGACAAGCTCGAAGGCTTCTCGAATCAGACGGGGGCGATTACAAGCCCCGTCGCCACGATCAATTGCATCTCCATCTGCGCGCGTCGCCTTGCCCGTCATGGGGGATTGCCATAGGGCGTGCGGCTTGGCAAAGTTCGCCATCTGTTCTCTCCGAGGGTAAGATGGATCTTGCTTTGGCTCTGCTCGCGATCGCGGCGCTACTCGTCGGCCTCGTGATCGGCTATCTTGCCGGTAATCGCGGCCTGGCGCGGATGCGGGCCGAGCGCGACCAGCGCCTCGCCGAGGCCCTTCGCGCCGAGGGTCAAGTCGCCGCCGCGGACGAACGCGCGCGGGCCGTTCCGCGCCTGCAGGAGGCACTGGATCTGGCGGTGCGCGAGCGCGAGGAGGCGCGCACCGAGGTGGCGCGGCTCAAGGCCATGCAGCAGGAGCGCGAGCAGGCCTTCGAGCTGCGCATCGCGGAATTGCGCGAAGCAAAGGAGCAGCTTTCGCAGCAATTTTCCGAAATCGGCCGCAAGCTGCTGGATCAGGCGCAGACATCATTCCTTGAACGCGCCGATCAGCGCTTCAATCAGGCGGGCGAACAGCATGAGGCGAAGCTCAAGCTGCTCCTGTCTCCGGTGCAGGATACGCTCAAGCGCTATGAGGAGGGGCTGACGCGGGTCGAGAAGGAGCGGGTGGACAGCTATGCCGGGCTGCGCGAGGCGGTCGATCTGGTCCGCGCCGGTCAGACGCAGGTGCGTGACGAGGCCGCCAAGCTCGTCAATGCGCTGCGCGCGAGCCCGAAGGCGCGGGGCCGCTGGGGCGAGCAGACACTTCGCAATGTACTGGAGCAGGCAGGACTAAGTCCTTATGCGGACTTCGCAAGCGAGGTTTCGGTCACGACCGAAGAGGGGCGGCTGCGGCCCGATGTGATCGTGCGCCTGCCGGGCGGGCGGCAACTCATCGTCGATGCCAAATGCTCGCTCAACGCCTATCTCGATGCGTGCGAGGAGGTCGATGAAGCGATCCGCACCGGCCATCTGCGCGCGCATGCCGCAGCGCTGCGCACGCATGCCGATCAGCTCGGCCGCAAAAGCTATTGGGACCAGTTCGGCGATGCTGCCGATTATGTGGTGATGTTCATCCCCGGCGAACATTTCCTCACCGCCGCGCTCGAACAGGATGACCGGCTGTGGCAATGGGCGTTCGATCGGAAGGTGCTGCTCGCTACGCCCACCAATCTCGTCGCGATCGCGCGAACCGTGGCGAGCGTGTGGCGGCAGGAAAAGCTTGCCGAGGAGGCGATGGCGATCGGGAGGCTCGGCCGCGAAATGTATGAGCGGCTGGCGGTGGCAGCGGGGCATCTCAAGCGCGTCGGCGGCGGCCTCAACAGCGCAGTCGAGAATTACAACAAGTTCGTCGCAAGCTTCGAAGGGCGCGTGTTGGTCTCGGCCCGTCGCTTCAAGGAGTTGAACGTGGAAACCGGCGCGCGCGATCTGGAGTTCGTCGAGAGCGTCGACGCGCTGGCGCGCGAATCGCTCGCGGATCCCATCCTTTCGGCGGACGCTGCGGAATAGACGTCTCCTGGCGCGCAACTTGCCCAACTGGTCGCCCAATGATTGTCAATTGGACTGGTAGAGTTATAGGCGGGCCTTAAGGAGGCTGCCATGCATGCGACTCACCCCGACGGACTCGATCCCATCGTCCTGACGGTTCCGGGCCTGAACGGATCCGGACCGACCCATTGGCAATCGCTCTGGGAAAGCTCGCGGCCCGATACGCAGCGCGTCGAGCTTGGCATGTGGTCCAGCCCGCGGCGAAATGCATGGGTCACCAAATTGGATCAGGCGATCCGGGCGGCGCGCGTTCCCGTCGTCCTCGCCGCCCACAGCCTGGGCTGCCTTGCGGTCGCATGGTGGGCGCAGCTTGCCGGGCAGCCTTATGGCTGGCCCGTGGCCGGGGCGTTGCTCGTCGCGCCGGCGGATGTCGATCGCGTCGGGGGAAGGGAGGAATTGCGTGAATTCGGGCCGTCTCCCAAGATCATTCTTCCGTTCCCGTCGATCGTGGTCGCGAGCAGCGACGACGCCTGGGTGTCGCTCCAGCATGCGCGCGATCTGGCATCCTTCTGGGGAAGCCATTTCGTCGATGCCGGCCCGCTCGGCCATATCAACGCCGCAAGCGGTGTGGGCTGGTGGGACGATGGCCAGGCGCTGCTTGAGCGAGTCATCCGCGCATCCTGCGCCGATGACACGCCAAGTGCGATCGCTGACGCGCGCTCAATCCTTGCAGTGAACGCCACTGATGCGGCGCAGGCGCATTATCTCGGCGCGCGATAGGCGAATCGATCCTCCCCTCAAAGGGGAGGAACTGCCGGCAGTTCTTACGCCCGCGCGCCCTCAATCATGCCGACGCTGTTGTGGCGCAGCGCCTTGAGTACGGTCTCGACAATCGCCTCGGCATCGAGCCCGGCCTCGGCATATTGCAATTCGGGCTTTTCATGATCCTGGAAGATGTCGGGCAGGCGCATCGTGCGAAGCTTCAACCCCCCGTCAATGAGGCCCTCGTCGGACGCAAGGGTGAGCACATGAGCGCCGAAGCCGCCGATCGCGCCTTCCTCGATCGTGACCGCCACCTCATGGGTAGTGAGCAGCTTGCGGATCAGCGCTTCGTCGAGCGGCTTGGCGAAGCGGAGATCGGCGACGGTCGTCGAAAGCCCCTGCGCGTCGAGCCGATCGGCGGCGCGGCACGCCTCTTCGAGGCGGGTGCCTAGCGAAAGGATCGCGATCTTCTTGCCTTCGCGAACGATGCGGCCCTTGCCGATCTCAAGCGCTTGGGGCGCCTCGGGAATGGCGATGCCGGTGCCGTTGCCGCGCGGATAACGCACCGCGATCGGGCCCTCGTCATAACGCGCCATGGTATGCACCATGTGCGTCAGCTCCGCCTCGTCGGCCGCGGCCATCACCACGAAATTGGGCAGCGTCGCCAGATAGGTGATGTCGAAGCTGCCGGCGTGGGTCGCGCCGTCAGCCCCTACGAGTCCCGCCCGGTCCATCGCGAAGCGCACCGGCAGGTTCTGGATCGCCACGTCATGGACGACCTGATCATAAGCGCGTTGCAGGAAGGTCGAATAGATGGCGCAGAAGGGGCGGTAGCCCTGTGCCGCCAGCCCGGCTGCAAATGTCACCGCATGCTGCTCAGCAATTCCCACATCGAAGAAACGGTCCGGGAAGCGCGCTTCGAACTTGTCAAGGCCGGTGCCCGATGGCATCGCCGCCGTAATGGCGCAGAGCTTCGGATCGCGCTCGGCCTCGGCCAGCATCGCCTGCGCAAAGACCGACGTGTAGCTTGGCGGCCCTGGCGGGGCTTTGGCCTGCACGCCCGAGATCACGTCGAACTTCTGGACGCCATGATATTTGTCGGCGGCGGCTTCGGCGGGGGCATAGCCCTTGCCCTTTTGCGTCACGACATGGACGAGGATCGGGCCTTCCTCGGCATCGCGGACATTTTCCAGCACCGGCAGCAGATGTTCGAGATTATGCCCGTCGACCGGCCCGACATAATAGAAGCCGAGTTCTTCGAAGAGCGTGCCCCCGGTTGCAAGCCCGCGCGCGAATTCGTCGGTCTTGCGCGCTGCGTCGTGGAGCGGCCGCGGCAACTTGCGCGCGATCCGCTTGGCGAGATCGCGCAGGCTGAGGAACGGCCGCGACGAGACGATCTGCGCCAGATAGGCGGAAAGCGCACCGACGGGGGGGGCGATCGACATGTCATTATCGTTGAGAATCACGATCAGGCGGTTGCCGGCCTGCTTGGCGTTGTTCATCGCCTCATAGGCCATGCCGGCGGACATCGCGCCGTCGCCGATCACCGCGATCGCCTTGCCGGGCTTGTTGTCGAGCTTGTTGGCGACGGCAAAGCCGAGCGCCGCTGAGATCGAGGTCGAGCTGTGCGCAGCGCCGAACGGATCATATTCGCTTTCGCTGCGCTTGGTGAAGCCGGAAAGCCCGCCACCCTGGCGCAGCGTGCGGATGCGGTCGCGCCGGCCGGTCAGGATCTTGTGGGGATAGGCCTGGTGGCCGACATCCCAGATCAGCACGTCTTCGGGCGTGTCGAAGACATAATGAAGCGCGACCGTGAGCTCCACCACCCCGAGACCGGCGCCGAGATGGCCGCCGGTAACCGAGACCGCCGAGATCGTTTCCTGCCGCAATTCATGTGCAATTTGCGTGAGCTGGCCAGGATCAAGCCCGCGCAGTTCTGCAGGCGAGGAAATCTTGTCAAGCAACGGTGTATGAAATGGATCGGAACCGGACACGCAATTTCCTTTCCAGCGCCCCATAACCAATTGGCAGCACCAGCGAAACCCGCTGTGGCTGCTTAATTGACCTTTCTACAATCGACGCAACGCCCCCTTACCTCGATCACCGGGCGGTCAGGAGCGAACCCCTGCGCCTCCGATGCGCGGCGAAGCGCGGCGGTAAGCCCGTCGTCGTCGATATGAGTCGTGCGGCCGCACTGATCGCAGACCAGAAAGATGCAGTCATGCCGGCAGGCCGGGTGCGCGTTGGCCAGATAGGCGTTGGCGCTTTCGATCCGGAGCGCCAAATTGGCCGATACGAACAGGTCGAGAATGCGATAGATGCTGTTCGCCGCAATCCGCCGGCCCTCGGCCTGCGAAACCGCTTCGGCGATGTCATAGGCCGAGGCGGGCTGGGAGAAGCCGGAAAGCGCGTTGAACACCGCCGCGCGCATCGGGGTCCACTGTTCGCCGGACCGTTCGAGCGCATTCTGCGCCGCTTCGGCGAGCGGAGCGCCCTCATACATCCTATGCACATGCCCCATCCTTTGAACTTAGGCGGAGGCGTCCTCCGCTGCAACCGCAATGGTGATTGTTCCTACCTTAATGACGGGGCCGGGGGCCTTATTCCACATGAGCAAGCATTGGCGGTTGACCGAATCGTCGCGAGCGTCCAAGCCAATGACGCCGTCGGAGGAAACTTCGCTGGCCGCGCGGGAGAGCGTCGCCGGGCTCAGGTCCGGGGGCCGCCGAAGGAGCAACCGCCCCGGAATCTCTCAGGTCAAAGGACCGCGCGGATAGAGGAACGGCACTCTGGAAAGCGCTCCGGCTTCGTGCCGGTGCCACCGAAGGGGTAACCTCGGCCTGTCCGGGGGAAAGCTCTCAGGTTCCGTGACAGAGGGGGTTTGGGTCATGAACGGCTTCGGCCGGCCATGGCGCGACCCGAACTGTCAGGAGACCGTGATGAGCGTTGCCGAAGCCGAAGCCGAAATTCAAGATCAGGCGCTTGCGCTCGACGCGTGGCATCGCCGCCGCGGCGCGCGGATGGTCTCCTTTGCCGGCTATCAGATGCCGATCCAATATGAGGGCATCATCGCCGAGCATTTGTGGACGCGCGCACATGCGGGGCTGTTCGACGTCAGCCATATGGGCCAGCTCAAAATTTCGGGCGAGGGCGCCGACGTCGCGCTGGAGGCACTGCTGCCGGGTGATATCCAGGGCATTGCTGCGAACCGTATCCGCTATTCGCTGCTGCTCGCGGAAAATGGCGGCATTCTGGACGATCTGATGGTGACGCGGCTGTCTTCGGGGGCTCTGTACGTCGTCGTCAACGGTGCCACCAAATATGACGACATCGCGCATCTCCACGAGCATCTGCCGGAAACAATCACGCTCAATCATATGGATGAGCAGGCATTGCTCGCGCTGCAGGGCCCGGAAGCCGTGGCGGCGTTCGCGCGCATCGTGCCGGGCGTTGCGGCGCTGACCTTTATGACCGCAGGCGAGTTTAGCTGGGAAGATACGCCGCTCTGGATCAGCCGCTCGGGCTATACCGGGGAGGATGGGCTCGAAATTTCTGTGCCGGCCGACAGGGCGGAGGCGCTGGCCGAGCGGATCTGCGCCGAGCCCGAAGTGAAGCCGATCGGGCTCGGCGCGCGCGATTCGCTGCGGCTGGAAGCGGGCTTGCCGCTCTACGGCCATGATCTCGATCCTAAGACGACGCCGGTCATGGCCGATCTCGGCTTCGCGATCCCGAAGCGGCGGCGCGAGCAGGGCGGTTTTCCGGGTGCCGAGCGCATCCGCATCGAGCGCGAGCAGGGGCCGGTGCAAAAGCGCGTCGGGCTGCTGATCGAAGGCCGCCAGCCGGTGCGCGAGGGCGCATTGGTGCTCGACGGCGACGGCAATGAGGTCGGCAAGGTCACCAGCGGCGGCTTCTCTCCGTCGCTCGAGCGGCCGATCGCGATGGCCTATGTGCCGCTCGCGAGAGCCCAGCCTGGAGCCGCCATCGGGCTGGAGCAGCGCGGCAAGATCTTCCAGGCAGTGGTCGCGCCGTTGCCTTTCGTTCCGCATCGTTATCACCGTTAAGGAGCCCGCAGGCATGACGTTCTATTTCACCAAGGACCATGAATGGATTTCAGTCGAGGGCGACAGCGCTACGGTCGGCATCACCGATTATGCGCAGGCGCAGCTGGGCGACGTGGTGTTCGTCGAGGTGCCGCCGGCGGGAACCGAAGTGGCCAAGGGCAAGGAAGCCGCCGTGGTCGAATCGGTGAAGGCGGCGTCTGATGTCTATGCGCCGGTGTCGGGTCAGGTGATCGAAGGCAATGGCGCGTTGGAGGCCGATCCCGCGCTCGTCAACACATCGCCGGAAGCCGAAGGCTGGTTCTTCAAGCTCAAGCTTAGCGATCCTGCCGAGCTCGAGGGCCTGATGGACGCCGATGCTTACAAGGCGTTCGTGGATACGCTGTGAGCGAGGTCAACGCCGCCAGCCGCTGGGAGCCCCAGGATTACGCCAAGAATGCGGCGTTCGTGCCCGCGCTCGGTGCGCCGGTGCTGGCGCTGCTCGATCCGCAGCCAGGCGAACGCATTCTCGATCTCGGCTGCGGCGATGGCGTGCTGACGGTGAAGCTGATTGAAGCCGGAGCGGAGGTCATTGGCGTCGATGCTTCGGATACGATGATCGATGCCGCACGGGAACGCGGGATCGATGCGCGCGTCGCGGATGGGCAGGCGCTTAACTTCGATCGCGAATTCGATGCTGCTTTCTCCAATGCCGCTTTACATTGGATGCTTGACAGGGCCGCGGTCGCCGCAGGCGTGTTCCGCGCGCTCAAACCCGGCGGCCGTTTCGTGGGCGAAATGGGCGGCCATGGCAATGTCGCCACGATCTGGCGCGGCTTGCGCGAGGAGCTTGCCGAGCGCGGGCATGCCATTCCGGGCGAAACCCATTGGTACCCGACGATCGAGGACTTCGCCACCACTTATGGCGCGGCGGACTTCGTCGACATCGATGCGCAGCTGATCCCGCGCCCGACGCTGTTGCCGGCTGGAGTGGCAGGCTGGCTCAGAACCTTCCGCGCTGGCCTGATGGACCATGCCGGCATTGGCGACGACGAGCAGGCCGAGATCGCCGCCGCCGTCGAGGCGCGGCTCGCGTCCGAGCTTCGGCAACCCGATGGCAGTTGGCTTGCCGATTATGTCCGTCTTCGCTTTACGATGAGAAAGCCCGATTGATGCGCTATCTTCCGCTTACCGACGCCGACCGGCGCGACATGCTTTCTGTGATCGGCGCGAGTTCGATCGACGATCTGTTCCGCGACGTGCCCGAGGCTGCCCGCCTGTCAGGCCCGATCGCCGGCCTGCCCAACCACGCGCCGGAGATCTCGGTCGAACGGCAGCTAGGCGCACTTGCGCGGAAGAATCTGGCTGCGGGGGAGGCGCCGTTCTTCCTCGGCTGCGGCGCTTACAAGCATCATGTTCCCGCGAGCGTCGATCATCTGATCCAGCGCGGCGAGTTTCTGACCGCCTATACGCCCTATCAGCCTGAAATCGCGCAGGGCACTCTCCAGGTGCTGTTCGAATTTCAGACCCAGGTGGCACGGTTGTTCGGCTGCGATGTCGCTAACGCCTCAATGTATGATGGCTCGACCGCCTGCTGGGAAGCGATCGGCATGGCGCGGCGCATCACGCGGCGGACGAAGGCGCTGCTCTCCGCCGGGCTGCATCCGCATTATGTATCCGTCGCGAAGACGATGGCCCGCTTCACCGGCGATATGCTGGATTATGCGGCGCCCGAACTCACGCCTGGTGCCCCCGGCGACGACCTTGCCCGGCTGCTGGCGGCGATCGACGGCGAGACGAGCTGCGTCGTCGTGCAGAATCCGAACATAGTGGGCCATGTCGCTGATCTTTCGGAGCTTGCCGCCCGCTGCCACGAGAAAGGCGCGCTGCTGATCGCCGTAGTCACCGAGCCGGTGTCGCTTGGCGCGATCAGGTCGCCGGGCGAAATGGGTGCGGACATCGTCGTCGGCGAAGGACAATCGATCGGCGTGGGCCTTCAGTTCGGCGGCCCCTATGTCGGGTTGTTCGCGACCCGCGAAAAATATGTGCGGCAGATGCCGGGGCGGCTGTGCGGCGAGACCGTCGACGCCTCCGGCAGGCGCGGCTTCGTGCTGACGCTTTCGACACGCGAACAGCATATTCGCCGCGAAAAGGCGACGTCCAATATCTGCACCAATTCAGGGCTTTGCGCGCTCGCCTTCTCAATTCACATGACCCTGCTGGGCGAGAAGGGCTTGCGCGATCTCGCTGCGCTCAACCATGCGCTGGCCGTAGGCGCGGCCGAGCGGCTGGGTGGTATCGCTGGCGTCGAGCTGGTCAACGGCGCCTTCTTTAACGAGTTCACCTTGCGTCTGCCGAAGGAGGCGCGGCCGGTCGTCCGCGCGCTTGCCGATCGCGGCATATTGGGCGGCGTGTCGCTGGGGCGGCTCTATCCGGGCGAGGAAGCGCTCGCGAACGGGCTGGTCGTCGCGGTGACGGAAACCGGTACGGCGGAGGATGTCGAAACGCTGGCGGGGGCCCTTGAGGAGGAACTGGCATGAGCATTAATGCGAGCGGCTGGCGGCCGGAGCTGGGCGGTGGTGACGCAGGCGACGCCGCGACCTTCACGGGAAATCGGGCGCTGATGCTGGAAGAGGCGCTGATTTTCGAACGCGATAATTTCGGGGGCACCGGTGTCGAGCTGCCGCCCGCGCCCAAAGCAGCCTCGCGGCTCGGGGGACTGGAGCGCAACCGCCCGATCGGGCTGCCCGGGCTCAGCGAGCCGGAAACGGTGCGCCATTATACGCGCCTCAGCCGTCAGAATTACGCGATTGATCTCGGGGTGTTTCCGCTCGGCTCGTGCACGATGAAGCATAATCCCCGGCTCAACGAGAAGATGGCGCGGCTTCCGGGCTTCGCCGACATCCATCCACTCGCGCCGGTACAGACCGTGCAGGGCGCTTTGCAACTGATCGATCTGGTCGGCGAATGGCTGGTCAGGCTCACCGGCATGCAGGCGGTCGCGATGAGCCCCAAGGCCGGCGCCCATGGCGAGCTGTGCGGCCTGCTGGCGATTCGTGCCGCGCTCGAGGCGCGCGGCGATGCGCGCTCGGTGGTTCTCGTTCCCGAAAGCGCGCACGGCACCAATCCCGCCACGGCCGCCTTCTGCGGTTATGCCGTCGAAAATATCCCCGCGACCGCCGATGGCCGCGTCGATCTCGACGCCCTCATGGCCCGGCTGGGTTCAGACGTGGCGGCGGTGATGATCACCAATCCTAATACGTGCGGCCTGTTCGAACGCGAGATGATCGCGATTTCGGAAGCGGTGCATGCAGCCGGGGCGCTGGTCTATTGCGACGGCGCCAACTTCAACGCGATTGTGGGGCGGGTGCGGCCGGGCGATCTCGGCATCGATGCGATGCACATCAATCTGCACAAAACCTTCTCGACCCCGCATGGCGGCGGTGGGCCGGGGGCGGGGCCGGTGGTGTTCTCGGCTGCGCTCGCGCCCTATGCGCCGCTGCCCTTTGTCGAGAAGCAGGCCGACGGCTTCCATCTCGTGGAGGAAGAGACGGCAGGCGAGCATCATGGCCGTAGCTTCGGCCGTATGGTCGCCTTTCACGGCCAGATGGGCATGTTCACCCGAGCCGCCGCCTATATGCTGAGCCATGGTGCTGACGGGCTCCGGCAGGTTGCCGAGGATGCCGTGCTCAACGCCAATTATGTGCTGCGGCGGCTGGACGATGTGCTCGACGCGCCCTTTGGCGCAAGCGGACCGTGCATGCATGAGGCGCTGTTTTCGGACGAAGGCTTTCCGGACGGCTTCACGACGTTGGACGTGGCGAAAGGCCTGATCGACGAAGGCTTTCACCCGATGACGATGTACTTTCCGTTGGTCGTGCACGGATCGATGCTGGTCGAGCCGACCGAGACCGAAAGCAAGGCCGCGCTCGATCAGTTCATCGGGGCGCTCCGCAGCGTCGCCGAGCGGGCGAAGGCAGGCGATGCGAGCCTCAAATCGGCGCCGCATTTCGCGCCCCGCCGCCGCCTGGACGAGACCGCCGCGGCGCGCAAGCCGGTGCTGGTGTGGCGCGAGCCGGATCAGGCGCTAGCTGCCGAATAACCGTTCCCAGCACGATATGGCGAAGGCTATTTGCGCCGAACTCGGCCGTGCGCCATCGACACGCGGGGCCAAGCCGCTACTCGTTAACCATTCCCTCTGGACCTGTCCCCGGAGCGGGTCGCTACAGATGCGGAACGAAGATCGTTGTCGATTGTTTGCTTTTCCCATGTGGCTGCGGACGGGCCGCAGCAATCTCTCCGGAGGTGATGATGAAAAAAACAATATTGGTGATGACGCTGACAGGCGCGCTCGCTCTTGGCGCTTGCGCAAAAACCCCTCCGCCGGAGCCGCCGCCCCCGCCGCCGGGCGCGATCCCGGGCTCGGTCGCAGCGGATACCAATGGCGATGGCATCGCGGACGGCTATTATACTTCGGATGGCGTCTACCACGCGAATCCGCTGCCGCCGCCTCCGCCGCCACCGCCACCACCACCCCCACCGCCACCTCCGCCCCCCAGCAAGTCGGGCGAGCGCGGCTGATTACCAACCCGATGGAGCGCGGCGCCACCGCCGCGCTCCTTTCACTATGGTCATGAAGTTGCGTCTAATTCTGTTCGCATGGGTTGCGATCGCGCTCGTTCTGCCGGCCGCACCTGCTGCCGCACGCTCCGATCGCCCTCAGCAGGTCACCGCACAAATCAAGTCCGCCGCCGGCGGGAAGTTCAAGAAATTCTACAAGACCCGCGGTTTCCTGCCGATCTGGGCCCGGAACGGCACCATCGGGCCTGAGGCGGATCGGCTGATCGGACTGCTGCGAACGTCCGATCTGGATGGGCTCGATCCGCGCGATTATGATCCGGAGGGGCTCAGTCGCGCTGTCGCCGAGGTCCGCAACGGCGATTCCGCATCGCTCGGCCGTACCGAGCTCAAGCTCTCTAAGGCTTTCTACGCTTATGTCCGCGATCTGCGCGACCCTGGCGCATTCCGGTCCGACAAGATTATTTTCGCCGATCCCCGCATGAGGCCGCAGCGGCTGTTGCCGGCCGATGTGCTGATGCCTGCCGCGATCGCGTCCTCATTGGATGGCTATTTGGCCGCATCGGCCTGGATGAACCCGATCTACGACAATCTGCGCGATGCGCTGGAAGATTTCCGCAAGCATTGGGACGATCTGCCCGCCGGAACGATTGCGTCCGGCGCACCGCTCCGCCTGGGAGCTTCAGGCGAGCGCGTGCGTGACCTGCGCCACAGGCTGGGCTTTCCGGAGGGTAACCGGTTCGACAAGCCGCTCGCCTGGAAGGTCAGGGTCTTCCAGATGGAGCATGGTTTGGCGGCGACGGGGGTGGCCGACAGCGCCACCATAGCTGCCCTCAATGGCGATTCCTCCTCCTATGAGGAACGGATCAGGCTGAACCTGCAGCGGGCGCGCCTGCTGCCGCCGGCCGGCACGCGGCAGGTGGTGGTCAACATCGCGGACGCGAAGCTGATCATGTTCGGCGAGGGCAAGCAGCAGGGCGAGATGCGGGTGGTGGTGGGCAAGCCCAATGAACAGACGCCGGTGATGGCGGGCATGATCAGCTACGCGATCCTGAATCCCTATTGGAATGTGCCGACCGATCTCGTCCGGGACAGGGTCGCGCCGAAGGTGCTCGCGGGGCAGACTTTTGAGGGCATGCATTATGAGGCGCTGTCCGATTGGACGGCGCATGCCCGCCTGCTGCGCCCGGACGAGATTGACTGGAAAGCGGTGGCGGACGGGCGTCAGGAGGTGCGCGTGCGCATGCTGCCCGGTGGAACGAACTGGATGGGGAAGATGAAGTTCATGTTCCCCAACGAGCTCGGCATTTATCTCCATGATTTCCCAGATAAATCGATCTTCTCGGAAGATCACCGGCAGCTGAGTTCAGGCTGCGTCAGGCTGAGCGACGCGCCGCGGCTGGGCCAGTGGCTCTATGGCCGCCCGCTGGAAACCAGATCACCGGCGCCCGAGCAATATGTCACGCTGCCCAAGCCGGTGCCGATCTATATCATCTATCTGACCGTCATGGCCGGTGAAAAAGGTATCGCCTACCTTGACGATCCCTATGGTCGTGACGGCCCTGCCAAGGAACAGCAGCTCGCGCGGCAATAGCGCCGGGACCGGCGCATCCCACGGGACGTATCAGTCCAGATCCCGCGCAATATCCGGCTTGCGAAGCAAGGCATCGATGCGATCGCCCTCGTCGAAGCTTTCATCGGCCAGGAATTTGAGCTTCGCGGCATATTTGGTGTTCACGCGCCGCGCGACCTCGCTTTGCAGGAAAGCGGTGTTGGTGCGCAGCGCCTTCAGTACTGCGTCCTCGTCGGCACCCAGCAGCGGCTTTACGAACACGGTCGCGTGCCGCAGATCCGGCGACATGCGAACCTCCGTCACCGACACGCTGTGCGAGGCGAGCGTATCGTCATGCACGTCGCCGCGCATCAATATGCCCGCGAGCGCGTGCCGGACCTGCTCACCCACGCGGAGCAGGCGGACCGAGCGTCCCTCATCGGTTTCGTTGCGTCGCATCTGCCCTCGCGAAAGGCGAACGGATCACAGTGTCCGTTCGCGCATCTCGACTTCGAAGGTCTCGACATAATCGCCAGGCTTGATGTCGGTCGTGCCCTCGAAGGTCACGCCGCATTCGAGGCCAGCGCGGACCTCCGCCACATCGTCCTTAAACCGGCGGAGCGACGCGATCGAGCCATTGTAGATGATGACATCGTCGCGGGTGATCCGCGCGCGCAGATTCTTGCGGATGAAGCCTTCGGTGACGAGCAGGCCGGCGGCCTTGCCATGCTTGCCAGCCGAGAAGACCTCGCGCACCTCGGCACGGCCGACGACCGTCTCGAATGCCTCCGGCCCGAGCTGGCCGGCCATGGCGGCACGGATCTCGTCGAGTAGATCGTAGATCACGTCATAATATTTGAGCGCGACCCCGCTGCGCTCGGCGATCTCGCGCGCCTTGGCATTGGGACGCACGTTGAAGCCGATGATCGGAGCATGGCTCGCCGAAGCCAGCGTCACGTCGCTTTCGGTGATGCCACCGACGCCCGAATGCAGGATGCGCACGCGGATGTCGTCGGTCGAGATTTTGTTGAGCGAACCGACGATGGCCTCGGCCGAGCCCTGGGCATCGGCCTTCACCACCACCGGATACTCCATCGCCTGCTTCTCCTTCATAGCGGAGAACATCGATTCCAGGCTGGCGGGTGCGGTGGTGGTGCGCTTCTTGAGGATCACCGAGGAGCGATAGGCCGCAACTTCGCGTGCGCGCGCCTCGTTTTCGACGACCGAAAGCTGGTCGCCCGCGGAAGGCACGCCCGAGAGGCCCAGCACCTCGACCGGAGTGGACGGGTCTGCTTCCTTGATCTGCTGGCCCTTGTCATTGACCATCGCGCGGACCTTGCCGCTTTCGGCGCCGACGACGAACACATCGCCGACCCGGAGCGTGCCGCGTGTGACGAGGATGGTCGCAACCGGGCCACGGCCCTTGTCCAGCGTCGCTTCGATCACGGTGCCTTCGGCCATGCGATCGGGATTGGCCTTGAGCTCGAGCAGTTCGGCCTGAAGCTGGATCTTCTCGATCAGCTCGTCGAGACCGGTCCGCTTGAGTGCGGACACTTCCACGTCCTGCACTTCGCCGCCCATATACTCGACCTGGATGTCGTGCTGGAGCAGTTCCTCACGCACTTTCTGCGGATTGCCGCCCGGCTTGTCGACCTTGTTGATTGCCACGATCATCGGCACGCCGGCGGCTTTGGTATGGTTGATCGCCTCGATCGTCTGCGGGCGGATGCCATCGTCCGCGGCCACGACGATGACGACGATGTCGGTGACATTGGCGCCTCGGGCGCGCATCTCGCTGAACGCTTCGTGGCCCGGCGTGTCGAGGAAGGTGATCTTCGATCCGTCCTTCAGCGTCACTTGATAGGCGCCGATATGCTGCGTGATGCCGCCCGCTTCGCCGCCTACGACATCGGTGCCGCGCAGCGCGTCGAGCAGGCTGGTCTTGCCGTGATCGACATGGCCCATGATCGTGACGACCGGTGGACGCGTCCTCAGCGTTGTTTCCGCATCGACATCCTCGTGGGTGGTAAGGTCGATGTCGGATTCCGAGACGCGCTTGATATTATGCCCGAATTCGGAAACAAGGAGTTCGGCGGTATCCTGGTCGATGGTCTGGTTGACCGTCACCATCATGCCCATCTTGAAGAGCGCCTTGACGAGGTCGGCGCCGCGCTCGGCCATGCGGTTGGCCAGTTCCTGAACCGTGATCGCCTCGGGCACCACCACGTCGCGGACCTGCTTGGCCTGGACCGTCCCGGTCTGATGCGCGCGCTTGTCCTTCTCGCGGGCGCGCTTGAGCGCGGCGAGCGAGCGGGCGCGGGCGCCGCCATCATCGTCGAGCGCGCGTGTGACGGTGAGCTTGCCGGATTGGCGGCGCTCATCGCCGCCACGTCCGCGCGAGGGGCGGGCGGGGGGCTCGGGCCGTTTGGCCGGGCTGACGGGCGTGAAACGGCGCGGCGCGACGGCGGCGCGGCCTTCCTGTTCCTCCGCCTCGGCGGCCTGAATCTCTTCGTCGGGGACGAGCAGCGCGGTCTCGCCGGCGGGTTCGGCCTCGCCTGCGGTAGTCTCCGCTGCCTCGGCTTGCGCGGTGGCGCGAGCCTCGGCCTCGGCGCGCCGGTTTTCCTCGGCACGACGGCGTTCTTCTTCGCTCGCTTCCGCACGCGCATGTTCCTCGCGGCGGCGCGCGTCCTCCAGTGCGGCGAGCCGGGACTCCTCGGCCTCGCGCAGCAGCCGCGCCTGAAGCTCCTGGCGGGATTGCAGATCGTTTTGCGGCGCTCGCGGCGGAGCGGCCGGACGCGGCGGAGGCGCCTGACGCGCGGGCGCGGGCGCCTCGACCACGGCTTCGGGCGCAGGGGCGGGCGCGGCTTCGCCCTCACCGGGACGGCCGAGAATGCGGCGCTTCTTGACCTCGACCACGACGGTATTTGAGCGGCCATGGCTGAAGCTCTGCTTCACCTTGCCGGTCTCGACCGTGCGCTTGAGGCCGAGCGGGGCGCGCATCCCCAATTTTGGTTTGTCGTTATCGCTCATCTAAAACCCGAACCCTTCACTTCACCTGCTACGCCGCTTGACCCTGCGAAGCAGCTTCGCAAGGCTCCACGTCACCGTCCCGTCCAATAAAACTGCGCCATCGCGCCAACGAGTCGGATACACGCGCGGCGGCCGCCGGCGCAATCAGCGCGATGTGTACAACATTTTCCCGCCCCAGCGCCATCGACAATATGGCCCTGCTCGCCGGAATTACCAGCCCGCGAAGGCCGCCATTCTCGACGCCGAGACCAACCCGCAGCGCCTGGTCGAGCTTGCGGTTGCCGTCAGCGGCTGCGTCCGTTGCGTGGAGCAACAGCGAAACGGTGCCCTTGCGCGCTGCTTCGGCGATCTTTTCTGCGCCAGTGAGCAACGTTCCGGAGCGTGCCTCCAGCCCAAGCCGGTCGAGCGCCGCCCTCGCAAGCGCGTCCTCGATTTTCTGCGGCAGATCGGCGGGAATTTCGACCGCCGTCTTGAACGCGCGCGCGAGCGCACCCTTCAGCTTGCCCTTGGCGATCGCGAGCTCCAGCGTCTTGCGGTCGACCCCGATCCATGCGCCCCGGCCCGGCGCTTTCGCGCGGACATCGGGCGCAACGATACCGTCGGGCCCCAATGCGAGCCGGATCAGCCCCGCGCGCGGGGCGCGATCACCGGTAAGGACGCACTTGCGGACAGGCACATGGCCTGCCGCATTACCGTCTTCGTCAGTGGTTAGGCGGGGCTCATTGGGAGGGTTCCGCATGCGCGTCCTCCCCGGCCTCATCCTCGAACCAATGCGCGCGGGCGGCCATGATGATCTCGTTGCCCTGGTCCTCGCTCAGGCCATATTCGGCAAGCACGCCGCCCTTGTCCTCCTGGCGCGGGGCAGCGCCCTCGGCCCGGCGGCGCGGCTCGGCCCGCTTCTTCTGGATCAGCTCGTCGGTAGCGAGATCGGCCAGATCGTCGAGCGTCTTGATCCCGGCCTTGCCAAGCGTGACCAGCATCGCCTCGGTCAGATAGGGCAGTTCGGCCAGCGCATCCTCCACACCCAGCGCCTGCCGCTCCTCGCGGGCGGCGGCTTCGCGGCGTTCGAGCGCTTCCTGAGCGCGGCTCTGCAGCTCGGCGGCAAGCTCCTCGTCAAAGCCCTCGATCGCAGAAAGCTCGGCGGCGTCGACATAAGCGACCTCCTCGAGCTCGCCGAAGCCCTCCGCGACGAGCAGCTGGGCCAGGGTCTCGTCGACGTCGAGCTCGGTCTGGAACATCTCGGAGCGTTCCATGAACTCGCGCTGGCGCTTCTCGCTCGAATCCGCCTCGGTCATGATGTCGATCGCCGAGCCGGTGAGCTGCGATGCCAGTCGGACATTCTGGCCGCGACGGCCGATGGCGAGGCTGAGCTGATCGTCGGGCACGACCACCTCGATGCGGCTTTCCTCCTCGTCGATCACCACGCGTGCGACATGCGCGGGCTGGAGCGCATTGACCACGAAGGTCGCCAGGTCGGGCGACCAGGGGATGATGTCGATCTTCTCGCCCTGCATCTCCTGCACCACGGCCTGCACGCGGCTGCCCTTCATGCCGACGCAGGCGCCGACCGGATCGATTGAGCTGTCATGACTGATCACGCCGATCTTGGCGCGGCTGCCCGGATCGCGCGCGGCCGCCTTGATCTCGATGATGCCGTCATAGATTTCGGGCACTTCCTGCGCGAACAGCTTCTTCATGAAATCGGGATGCGCGCGCGAGAGGAAGATCTGCGGCCCCCGATTTTCGCGGCGGACGTTGAGGATCAGCGAACGGATGCGATCGCCCACACGGACGACTTCGCGTGGGATCTGCTGATCGCGGCGAACGACACCTTCGGCACGGCCGAGGTCGACGACGATATGGCCGAATTCCACACGCTTGACGACGCCGGTGATGATCTCGCCGACGCGGTCCTTGAACTCCTCATATTGGCGCTCGCGCTCGGCGTCGCGCACCTTCTGGAAGATCACCTGCTTGGCCGCTTGCGCGGCGATGCGACCGAACTCAATGGGGGGCAGGGGATCGACGATGAAATCGCCCACCGCCGCGCCCTTCTGCAGCTTCTGCGCGTCCGTGACCGAGACCTGCTTGAAATAGTCGTCGACCTGCTCGACCACCTCGACGACGCGCCACAGCCGCATGTCGCCCGATTTGGGGTCGATCTTGGCGCGAATATCATTCTCCGCGCCATAGCGCGCGCGCGCGGCGCGCTGGATCGCATCCTCCATCGCCTCGATCACGATCTCGCGATCGATCAGCTTCTCGCGCGCGACGGCGTCGGCAATCGCGAGCAGCTCGGCCTTGTTGGCGGAAATGGCGGTGGCCATGTCTTCGTTACCCTTCTTCTGAAATCCTGTCCGCGCCCTCGGTCGAAAGCGGAGCGGTTGCTTTTATGAGAGCCTCGGTCAGGATCAGCTTGGCACTAGCAATCTGTTCCAGCGGCACGGTGATCTGACCGAGCTTGTTTACATCAAAATGGACGCTTTCGCCATCGCGCGAAACGATCCGCCCGTCGAACTGCTTGCGGCCGGAAATCGGCGCGGCGAGCTTCACCCGCGCGTCGAAGCCGGCCCAGTCGGCGTAGTCCTGCGGCCGGGTCAGCGGCCGATCGATGCCCGGCGAACTGACCTCGAGCCGATAGCTTTCCTCGATCGGATCGGCAGCATCGAGCGCATCGGAAATCCTCCGGCTCAGCGCTTCGCAATCGGCCAGATCGAGCTGGCGGGTATCGGGCCGCTCGGCCATCACCTGCAGCGTCGGGTCGCTCTTCCCGCCGAACATCGCGACACGCACGAGGCCGAGCCCGAGCGCCTTCGCCTCAGGTTCGATCAGCTTCGTCAACGCCGCGATATCGGCCATCACACCTCGTTTGCATGCACGGTTCGCTTCGCCGGAGCCTTGCGGCCCCGACCTCGGCAGAGTTCCCAATGTCGAGAGATGGCAGCGATATAGGCGAGTCGCGAAGTCGAAGCAATATGCTGCACATCACAGGCTGAATTCGAGCGGTTGGTTCGAAACGCTATTGATAATGCGTCTCAAAACCCACATAGCGCCTCGAATTTTACAGGGGAGCACATGGTTCGCACATTTTGGCGTACGCTGCTGGCGGGGGTAGCCGGGACGATCGCAACGTCAGCGCTGGCGGCGCCCGGCGTAGGAGAAAAGGTCTATGGCGCGCAAGTCGAGGCAGGCGTTTCGGAATTCGAGGCGCGTTATGGACGCCTCATGGGCGGCGCCGACGATGGCGAGGACGGCCTGGTGCTCGAAGCCGCGCACGGATTCAGCAGCCGCTTCTACGGCGCCGCCCTGGTCGAGGTGGAGCGCGAGGCGGGCGAGCATCGCGAGGTCGAGGCGGTCAGCGTGGAAGGCATTTATGCGCTGGGTCAGATCGGGCAGAGCGGCATCGATGTCGCGCTCTATGGCGAATATGAGGTGCGCCTGCACGACGCCGATGCGATCGAGGCCAAATTGCTCCTGGAAAAACGCGCAGGCGGCCTGGACGCGCGGTTGAACCTGATCGCGCAGAAGTCATTGCGGCAGGGAGACCGGGTGCAACTGGGCTATGCCGCCTCGATCGATCAGGCGGTGCTGGGTGATTTTCGCCTCGGCGCCGCTGCCTTTGGCGAGCTGGGTACTTTCCGCGATCTTGCCCCGCACGCCGAGCATTTCATCGGCCCGATCGCGAAGACCGAGTTCGAGGGTCTGCCCGGCCGCGGCGAGCTCGAGCTGGAAACCGGCTATCTGTTCGCGCTGGACAGGGCGCGGGATGACTCACGCGGGCAGTTTCGCCTGCTGCTCGAATATGAGTTCCACTTCTGATAATGAAATATTCAGGCGGCTGGCGTTAGCCGGAGGTTGAGCTTCCAACGATAAGGCTGATGAGAAAAGCATCCGTCGCAGCGCTGATCCTGGTTTTGACGAGCTGCCGCGGGCCGGGCTCGGCCTCCGCATCGGGCAATTCGGCGGTCGCGTTGCCGTTCCGGGTCACGCAGGTCGCCACGCTGAACGGCCCCTGGGCAATGGCCTTCCTTCCCGATGGCCGAATGCTCGTGACGGAAAAGGCCGGACAGCTCACGATCGTGTCGCAGGACGGCACCGTGTCGCCGCCACTGGCAGGCGTTCCGCCCGTCGTGGCTGCCGGACAGGGCGGGCTTGCCGATGTCGCCCTCCATCCGGACTTTGCAAGCAACCAACTCGTCTATCTCAGCTATGTCGAACCTGGGCCGAACGGCACCAGCGGCCTTGCCGTCGGGCGCGGGAAGCTGACAGAGGCGGGGCTTGAGGATTTCCAGGTAATCTGGCGGCAGGAGCCGAAGACAAACGGCAATCTTCAGTTTGCGGGACGATTGGTCTTCAGCGGCGACGGCTTTCTTTTCATCAGCTCGGGCGACCGCTTCCTCGAACAGCCCGCGCAGGACCTGAATCAGAATCTCGGTAAGATCGTGCGGCTGACCGATACCGGCGACATTCCTTCCGACAATCCCTACTACGATCAGGGCCGGGTCAAGGCCCAGATCTGGTCCTATGGTCACCGCAACCCGCTTGGCCTCGCCTTCGATCGCGATGAGCATTTGTGGGAAGTGGAGATGGGCCCGAAGGGCGGCGACGAGCTGAACCTCATCCGCACCGGCCGCAACTATGGCTGGCCGCTCGTGTCCGAAGGCACGCAATATGATGGCCGCGCGATTCCGCGCCACAGCACCATGCCTGACATCGAAGCTCCCAAGATCAGCTGGACGCCCTCGGTTTCGCCCTCCAGCCTGCTCGTCTATTCGGGTTCGATGTTCCCTGCGTGGAAGAATAGCGCGCTGATCGGCACGCTTTCGGGCCAGGCGCTGATCCGCGTTACCTTCGATGCCGATAGCGCGCAGGAGGTCGATCGCTTCCCGCTTGGTGCGCGCATTCGCGACGTGGCGCAGGGGCCGGACGGAGCGGTATGGCTGCTGGAAGACGGCAAGCAGGGAAAATTGCTCAAGCTGACACCAGCGACCGGAAAATAGGCCGCAGCCTGCGTCAGTCCTGCCCGGCGGATTCGGCGGCGGTCTCCGCCTTACGTTCAAGCATCACCTTCAGCATGGCGACGATGGGGTCAGCGAAGGTCAGGCCCAATATGCCGAACAGCGCTCCGAAAATAAGCTGCGCGGAGAGCACCAGCGCTGGGGCGAGATCAACCGCGCGTTTGGCGACCGTGGGAACGATCAGATAGCCGTCAACCGTCTGTACGACGGCATAGACGCCGATCGCCCACAAGCCCGTGTCCACTCCGGCGGAAAAGCCCACGAGCATTGTCAATATCCCGGAGATGATCGAGCCGATATTGGGCAGGAATGCCAACAGCCCGGTCAATACCCCGAGCAGCGCCGCCATCGGCACGCCGCCCAGGCTGAGCAGCGCCCATGTGCCTACGCCCTCAACCGCCATGCCCACCAGCCGTCCGGCCATCAGCCGCCGCAGCGAGTGCGCCATGCGCGAGCTCGTGCGGTAGAAATCCGCGCGCTTGTCGAGCGGCAGCATCCAGGCGACGCCGCGTTCGTAAAGCCGAGGATCGATCGCCACGAAGATCCCGATCACGATGATCATCGCTACGCTGGAAACGATATCGAACGCGGTGCCCACTGCCGAGGTGAGCTTGCCGATCGATCCCATCAGCTGGCGATGAATTTCACTCGTGGCGTCGCCGGGGGCCAGCCCCATCGCGCCCGCCCAGCTCAAGATACGGTTGATCTGGTCAGTCACCACCTTGCGCATATTCTCGGCCTCGGCCGTGAATTGCGATCCGGCGAGGAAGAACACCCAGACGAGGAAGCAGATCGACAGCAGGCAAACGATCGCGAGCCGCCAGCCGCGCGCAATCGGTAAGATCCGGCCGAGCAGGCGCGCGCCGCCGTCGAGCATGGAAGCGAAGACCAATCCGCCAATGATCAGCAACAGCGGCTGAGTCAGTAGCGCGGCCAAGCCGATCGCCAGCGCCAGCCCAAGCCAGACCGCGGCTTTGGCGAACTCGCGCTTGACCAGCGGATCCTGGAAATCGGTCGGCCCGGCCTTCTCCTCGGGAGAGACCTCGGGGCCTCGTTCGATCATTTGTCGTGGGACGGGTGCAGGCTCGTGCCGGCGCGGCCCGGGCGGAGCGCCGTAAACCAGCTGATCGGATTCCACAGCTCGGAGCTGCCATCGAGCGAGAAGGTGATGAATTCCGCGCGGCCGCCCAGATTCTCCCACGGGACCGGGCCGTCGAGGCCATTGGCCGCCGCCGGCACGCGGCTGTCGGCGGACTGATCGCGATTATCGCCCATCAGGAAGACCTTGCCGGATGGTATGGTGATCGGGTCCATTTCGTCGACCGGAAACTCGCCCAGATCGATCGTGTCATAGCTCACGCCGTTGGGCAGCGTCTCGCGCACCAGCGGCAGCGCGCAATAAAATTTGCCGTCGGCGCCCTGGGTGCGGCGGCCGGGCAGCTTGTCCTCGTCGCACGGCACATTGGCATCGACGGGAATCATGATCGGCGCCTTGAATACCCGCTTTACGGGCTGGCCGTTGAGGATGACGGTGCCGCCCCGCATCGCGATGGTGTCGCCGGGCAGGCCGATCACCCGCTTGATATAATCGGACGACTGATTGACGGGGGTCACGATTACGATGTCGCCGCGCTGGGGCATACGGCCGAACAGCCGACCTTTAATGAATGGCAGGATGTGGAAGCTGGGGGAGATATAGGACCAGCCATAGGGATATTTGGTCACAACCAGCCGGTCGCCGGTCAGCAGCGTTGGCATCATCGATTCGGATGGGATGTAGAAGGGCTTGGCGATGAAGCTGTGGAAGGCGAGCACGGCAAGCACCAGCCAGAAGATGCTCTTGATCTCAGCCCACCAGTCGGTGCCGTGTTTCTCTGCCGGCACGGTGGGAGCCGGGGTGCCGGATATGTCGGTCTGCTGGTCGCTCACGCAACTTCCTTCTCAATCGGGCGCGCATATAGGATGACGAAGGCTTGCGCCCAAGGGTGATCGTCCGTCAGCGTCAGATGAACCTCCACCACGTGGCCCCGGGGCGTGAGCGCGTCAAGCCTCGCACGTGCGCCGCCGGTCAGGGCGAGCGTCGGCGCCCCCGACGCCAGGTTCACCACTCCGATATCGCGCATGAACACGCCCTGACGAAAGCCGGTGCCGACCGCCTTGGAAAAAGCTTCCTTGGCGGCAAAGCGCTTCGCGTAGGTCGCGGCACGCGCATAGGGCCGCCGCTCGGCCTTGGCGCGCTCGATCTCGGTGAACACCCGCGCGACGAACCTGTCCCCGAACCTGTCCAGTGATTGTTGGATCCGCTCGATCGAACAGAGATCGGAGCCGAGTCCGACGATCATAAAATCCTCCCCCGGAGGGGGAGCGGGACCGCTCGAAGAGCGGTGGAGGGATATTGCATTATCGTGAGGGGGATACCCCTCCACCATGCTGCGCCCCCGGCTCGCTTTGCGAGCCGGCTGCGCTGCTGCGATGTGCCCCCGGCACATCGCTGCGCGCAGCTACACCGCCCTCCCCTTGCAGGGGAGGATTTAGGCGAGGCCATCACCGCGCCGCGTCCATCAGGGCGCGCATCTGGCGGACGCTTTCGCTGAGACCGACGAAGATTGCCTCGCCAATCAGGAAATGCCCGATGTTGAGTTCACGGAGCTGCGGAATTGCGGCGATGGGCGTAACATTGTCGTAGGTCAGCCCGTGGCCTGCGTGCGGCTCGATGCCATTCTTGGCAGCCAGCGCCGCGCCGTCGCTGATTCGCTTGAGTTCAGCGGCGGCTGCCGCACCCTCGGCATGCGCATAGGCGCCGGTGTGGAACTCCACCACCGGCGTGCCGAGCTTGATCGCGGCTTCGATCTGACGCGGGTCGGCCTCGATGAAGAGGCTCACCCGGATGCCGGCGGCGCCCAGCGCCTCCACCATTGGCTTGAGGTGCGTGATCTGCCCTGCGGCATCGAGCCCGCCCTCAGTGGTGCGCTCCTCGCGCCGCTCGGGCACGATGCAGGCAGCGTGAGGGCGATGGCGGAGCGCGATCGCGAGCATCTCCTCGGTCGCCGCCATCTCCAGATTGAGCGGCAGCGCGATCTCGGCCATCAGCCGGTCGATGTCATGATCGGTGATATGCCGCCGGTCCTCGCGCAGATGGGCCGTGATGCCGTCGGCCCCCGCCTCGGCCGCCATGACCGCCGCGCGCACGGGATCGGGATGTGGGCCGCCGCGCGCATTCCTGATGGTCGCGACATGATCGATATTGACGCCGAGACGCAGCGGCTGGCTCACGGCTTGGCTCGGCTGCCCGGTTTCACGGGAGGGATGGCAGCGAGCTCCGGCGGAAGCGCATCGGCCTGATAGCTCGGCACCGACAGCCTGATCAGCGGGAAAAAGGGCACGCCCAAGTCGGCTGTGCCGTTCGACCGGTCGACGAGGGCCGCTTCGGCAACGATATCGCCGCCTGCTTCACGCACGGCATTCATCGCTTCGCGGGATGATAGTCCCGTCGTGACGACATCTTCAACCATCAGCACTTTCGTGCCCCGCTGCAGCTCGAACCCGCGGCGGAGCTGGAACACGCCGTCGGGCCGCTCCACGAACAGCGCGTCCACGTTCAAGGAGCGTCCCATTTCGTGGCCGATGATGACCCCACCCATGGCGGGCGACACCACCACCTCGATCGATTCGCGAATCCCGGACGGAATGGATGCTGCGAGTGCGTCGGCCAGACGCGATGCCCGCTTCGGGTTCATGAGGACGCGGGCGCACTGGAGATAGCGTGAGCTGCGCAGCCCGGAGGACAGGATGAAATGGCCCTCCAGCAGCGCGCCCGCGGCCTGAAACTCCGCCAGCACTTCCTGTTCGGTCATTCCTGCCTCTTTTGCACCGCCTGATTATCGGGCTCGTGCCAATAGGCTTGGCGCGCTTTGCTCGCAACCCCGGCATTTTTGCGTTGCGTCAGCGCTTGAGACAGGACTAGGGGCTCCCTATAAGGCGCTCGATTTTGGCAGCCCGATGTCTGTTATCCGTCTGCGGACGGTCCTTGCGGGGGTGAGATGAAGACGTTGAAGACGATGATGTTGGCCTTCGCGCTCGCGGCAACGCCAGCGCTGGCGCAAGAGGCTGCTCCGGCTGCCCCCGCTGCGGCGGCCCCGGCGGCAGCTGCTGCCGCCACGCCCGCGAAGCCGAGCTTCGATTATGCGCGGCCGGTCGCCACGATCGGTCAGCCGCAGCCGGGCTCAATCGGTATTCAGCCGCAAGTCACCGCGATCGGTCAGGACGCCCAATGGATGCACGATGCGGTGCTGATGCCGGTCATCACGGTGATCAGCCTGTTCGTGCTGGCACTGCTGCTCTGGGTGATCGTGCGCTATCGCCGCGTCGCCAACCCGACTCCGTCGAAAACATCGCACCACACCGTGATCGAGATCATCTGGACGCTGGTTCCGGTGCTGATCCTGGTCGTGATCGCGGTGCCTTCGATCAAGCTGATCGCCGCGCAATATTCACCGCCCAAGGCCGATCTTACGGTCAAGGTGATCGGCCACCAATGGTATTGGTCGTACCAATATCCCGACAATGGGGACTTCGAAGTCGTCTCGAACATCCTGACCGAGGATCAGGACAAGGCGCGGGGCGAGCCGCGGTTGCTGGGCGTCGACGAGCGCATGGTCGTCCCGGCGGGTAAGGTGATCAAGATCATCACCACCTCGGACGACGTGATTCACAGCTTCGCCGTTCCCGCCTTCTGGGCGAAGATGGATGCGGTGCCCGGCCGGCTCAATGAGACCTGGTTCAAGGTCGATCGTCCCGGTGTCTATTATGGCCAGTGCTCGGAGCTGTGCGGAGCCAAGCATGCTTATATGCCGATCGCCGTCGAGGTGATGGAGCCGGCGCGCTTCGCTACCTGGGTCAAGTCGAAGGGCGGCACGCTCGCCGGGGGGAAGCCGACGGCCTCCGAGGCGATCGAAGCTCCTTCGGCGTTGGCGCCCGCTGTCGAGCCGACCGCCACCACCCCGGCGACGCCGACTCCCGGCATCGCCACGCCTGCTACAACGTCGCAAGCCGCCACCGCGCAGAACTGAAAGCCGATCGATGAATGATACAACCGCCAACGCCCTGCACTTCCAGGCCGATCATGCGCATGAGCATCATCATGACGCGGATCACAAACCCGCTTTCTTCGCGCGCTGGTTCATGTCCACCAACCACAAGGACATCGGCACGCTGTACCTGATCTTCGCGATCATTGCGGGCATCATCGGCGGTACGATCTCCGGCATGATGCGCATGGAGCTTGCGCACCCGGGCATCCAGTATCTCAATCACTGGGCTGGCGTCGTCAGCCCGACCGATCCGGCCGCGCTCCATCTGTGGAACGTGCTGATCACGGCGCACGGGCTCATCATGGTGTTCTTCATGGTCATGCCGGCCATGATCGGCGGCTTCGGCAACTGGTTCGTGCCGATCATGATCGGCGCGCCGGACATGGCGTTCCCGCGCATGAACAATATCAGCTTCTGGCTGCTGATCCCCGCCTTCTCGCTGCTGCTCGGCTCGACCTTCGTATCCGGTGGCACCGGCAATGGCGCGGGCACGGGCTGGACGGTCTATGCACCGCTCTCGACGAGCGGCTCGGCCGGCCCGGCGGTGGACATGGCGATCCTGTCGCTTCACCTTGCCGGCGCCAGCTCGATCCTGGGCGCGATCAATTTCATCACCACCATTTTCAACATGCGCGCGCCTGGCATGACGCTGCACAAGATGCCGCTGTTCGTCTGGTCGGTGCTCGTCACCGCCTTCCTGCTGCTGTTGGCGTTGCCGGTGCTCGCCGCGGCGATCACCATGCTGCTCACCGACCGCAATTTCGGCACGACCTTCTATGATGCGGCGGGCGGCGGCGATCCGATCTTGTACCAGCATCTCTTCTGGTTCTTCGGCCATCCCGAGGTGTACATCATGATCCTGCCGGGTTTCGGCATGATCAGCCACATCGTCTCGACCTTCTCGAAGAAGCCGGTGTTCGGCTATCTCGGCATGGCCTATGCCATGGTCGCGATCGGGGTGGTCGGCTTCGTTGTCTGGGCGCACCACATGTACACAACCGGGCTCAGCGTCGATACGAAGATGTATTTCACCGCCGCGACCATGGTGATCGCGGTGCCGACCGGCATCAAGATCTTCTCCTGGATCGCCACGATGTGGGGCGGCTCGCTCAGCTTCAAGACACCGATGGTATGGGCGCTGGGCTTCATCTTCATGTTCACCGTGGGCGGCGTAACGGGTGTCGTGCTCTCGAACGGCGGCATCGATAATTACATGCAGGACACCTATTACGTCGTCGCCCACTTCCACTATGTGCTGTCGCTGGGCGCGGTGTTCTCGCTGTTTGCGGGCTTCTACTACTGGTTCCCGAAGATGTCGGGGAAGATGTACAATGAGCTGCTCGGCCAGCTTCATTTCTGGATCTTCTTCATCGGTGTGAACATCCTGTTCTTCCCGATGCACTTTCTGGGCCTCGATGGTATGCCGCGCCGCTATCCGGATTATCCGGATGCTTATGAGAAATGGAACAGCGTCGCCACGCACGGCTATGAGATCATGGCCGCCAGCATGGGGATCTTCTTCATCAACCTGATCTGGTCGCTCGTGGCCGGCAAGAAGGCTTCGGACAATCCTTGGGGAGAGGGCGCCACCACGCTCGAATGGACGCTTTCGAGCCCGCCGCCTTATCACCAGTTCGAGACGCTTCCGAAGATCGACTGAGAATGAACGGAACAAATACCCACGCCGTTCATCCTGAATAGCTTGAGGCTGCTCAGGACTCACGGAATGGCTCTTGACGAGAATATGAACAGCGCCGTCCAGACCACCCCGCTCACTGCCGAATGGCGCGATTTCATCGCGCTGACCAAGCCGCGCGTGATGACGCTGGTGGTGTTCACTGGCCTGTGTGGCTTGCTGGCGGCGCCGCAGTCGATCCATCCGGTGCTGGCGTTTACCGCGATCCTGTGCATCGCGCTGGGGGCAGGCTCCGCCGCCGCGCTCAACCAATGGTACGAAACTGACCTCGACGCGCAGATGGCCCGCACATCGCGCCGTCCTTTGCCCGCGGGCCGCATGGATCGGCAGACCGCGCTTCACTTCGGTGTGGGCCTTGGCAGCTTTTCGGTTCTGCTGATGGGGCTGGCGGTGAACCTTCTCGCGGCAGGCATCCTGGCCGTGTCGATCCTGTTCTATGTGCTGGTCTACACCGTCTGGCTCAAGCGCCGCACGCCGCAGAACATCGTCATCGGCGGCGCGGCCGGCGCCTTTCCCCCGCTGATCGGCTGGGCCGCCGCGACCGGGCGGGTCGAGCTGATGCCCGCGCTGCTGTTCGCGCTGATCTTCCTGTGGACGCCGCCGCATTTCTGGGCGCTCTCGCTCTTCATCAAGAGCGATTATTCCAAGGCGGGCATTCCAATGCTGCCGGTGGTGGCCGGCCTGCGCCACACACGCCAGCAGATTCTGCTCTACACCTTTCCGATGGTCGCTGTGGCGGTCGCGCCATGGCAGCTGGGCCTGACCGGAGCCCTGTACGGTCTATCGGCGATCCTCCTCTCGATCCCGTTCGTGGCGCTGGCCGCGCAGATTTCGCTCAGCCATGAAACCGATCCGGCGTTCATGAAGCCGGAGCGGCGGCTGTTCGCTTATTCGATCCTGTATCTGTTCGGCCTCTTCGGCATGCTCGTGGCCGATCGACTGTGCTGGGCATGACCCCAGATGAGGAAGCCGAGATCCGGCGGCGGCAAAAATCGCGCGCGATCGCGATGGCACTTGTGCTCGCGGCGCTGGTGATCCTGTTTTACGCCATTTCCATAGCGAAGATGCTTTGAACGATGCAGATTGCGCGGAAATCCAACCGGAAGACGGGCATGATCATGGGCGGGGTGGCGCTTGCCGCGCTCGGCTTGGGATTCGCGTCCGTACCGCTTTACCGGGTTTTTTGTCAGGCGACCGGCTTCAATGGCACGACCCAGCGCGCGGAGGGTGACGCGCCCGGCGCCGTGGTGGGCAAGATGATCAATGTCCGCTTCGATGCGAATATAGCGCCCCATATGGGTTGGAAATTCGAGCCATCGCAAAGCGTGATGCGGGTGGCGGTCGGCGCGCGGCAGATGGCCTTTTTCGATGCCACCAACACCACCGATCGTGCGATCACGGGCCAGGCGGTCTACAATGTGACGCCTACGCAGGCGGGCGCATATTTCGATAAGATTCAGTGTTTCTGCTTCAATGAGCAGACGCTGAAACCGGGCGAACGAGCGCACATGCCCGTGATCTTCTACGTCGATCCCAAGATCCTGAACGATCCGGACGCCAACGATATCAGCGAAATAACGCTCTCCTATACCTTCTATCCGGTGGATTCCGGAAAAACGAGCGGTTAAGGACGGCAGCAGACAGACAAGGGGCGAAGCAATGGCCGGCGCGAAAAATCACGATTACCATATTCTGGCACCCAGCCCGTGGCCGCTGATCGGCTCGATGGCGGCGCTTGCGATGGCATCGGGCGCAATCATGTGGATGCACAGCGTAGCCCATGGCGGCTGGCTCTTCCTCGCCGGCGTCGCCGGCGTGCTGTTCACTATGTTCTGCTGGTGGTCCGACGTGATCAAGGAAGCGCATGCCGGCGATCATACGCCCGTGGTGTCGCTCCATCTTCGGTACGGCATGATCCTGTTCATCGCCTCCGAGGTGATGTTCTTCGTCGGCTGGTTCTGGGCCTGGTTCGATTTCTCGCTCTTCCCGAAGCCGATCGAGGTGGTGAGCGGGGTTACGCAGGTGATTCAAGGCGCCACCAGCGTGGTCGCGGGCAAGGGCGTATGGCCGCCCAAGGGCATCGAAGTGCTCGATCCCTTCGCCTTCCCGCTGCTTAACACTTTGATCCTGCTCTGCTCGGGCACCACCGTCACCTGGGCGCATCATTCGCTGCTGCACGGCGATCGGCAAGGGC
>Ga0068862_100000120_pt1 | contig 92197 bp, 84 predicted proteins | sample KBSSwiS52_FD_66598 | JGI IMG/M metagenome (GOLD analysis project Ga0068862, IMG submission 66598) | Switchgrass rhizosphere microbial communities from Kellogg Biological Station, Michigan, USA - KBS Switchgrass S5-2 | ecosystem: Host-associated > Plants > Roots > Rhizosphere > Soil ...
GACAACGCGAACCGCAAGTACCAGCGGACCGCCAGCGTGATGACCTCCGGCGGGAACCGGAACCCGACGAACTCCGACGCCGGGACCGGCGGACGCACGACACCTCGAGCCACCACACGACCATGCCGGCTCGCCTGCGCGGTTAGCGCGTCTTCCGCGTCGAGTTCTGCAGCGAGACTGGCGACGCGGCGCTGTTCGTCTGGGTCGTCGTCGACCTTGCGGCACAGGTCGGCGTAGCTGAGGCCGGGACGCTCGGACGGGTGGCGTTCGGTCCAGTCGTCCAACGCGCGCAGTCTCTCGGCGACCCGGCGCAGGGTGTCCGGGTCGGTGTCGTAGTGAACCGGGTGCCTCGGCGGCGGCACGTCGGCGGGTGTCCTGGTCGGCATCGGCGTCCCCGTCCCCGCCGGGATGGTGCGCATGGTGGCGGGGATCTGCGCCCATACGACCTTTCCGCCGGACTTGGCCGGGTACCACGACCAGCTGGCGGCCATCGCGTCCACCAGCAGCAGACCGCGCCCGTGCTCGCTGTCCTCGCCGGGCCTGGTCAGTCGGGGTCCGGTCTCGGTTCGGTCCCAGACTTCGATCAGTACCTTGCCGTGGGTCGCGGTCAGCCGCACCGCGACGAAGTCATCCGGACCACTGGCCGCTACCGCGTTGGCGGCCAACTCGTCCACGATCAACTCGGCCGCTTGGACGGCGTCCCGATCCACCGACCAGTTAGCAAGGGTCCGGACCGTGCTGACCCGTACCTGCGACACGGTGGCCAGCGTCGGAGGGAACTGCGCCGCCGCTATCCGGATCACCGGCGACCCGCCGCCGGTCACGCGGCGCCCGCCGAGACATCCGGCGCGCCAGCAGGCAGGCGCGGAGCGATGCAGGTGGGGTTCATGCGCGCGTGCACCGCCCCGACCGCACGTGAGACAGGCCGTCCGCCGTCCTGGCCGGTGGGGCCAGGTCACAGCCCAGCAACACGGCGTATTCGACCCATGCCACCAGCTCACAGCGGCTCTCCGAGATCCGCCGGCTGACTTTCGCTACCCGGTCGTCCAGCGTCAGCGGGGCCCGGAGCCGTGAGTAGTTCATCCGCAGCCGCCGATGCGCCCACTGATGCGCGGCCTCGAAATCGAAGAACGCTCCCAGTGGACGCCCGTCGGCGTCCCAGACCACAAAGCGGCGTTTGTCCATGGCCTGCTCCCCTCGGCCCGCCTGCGGCGGGCCCCCGCCCGTTGTCGCTTGGGTTGGCGCTGTCCCCGCCGGGCCTTGCGCTGCGGCGGTCGTCCGGCAGGGACAGCGGACTGCGAGGAGGACGCCCCGGTGCGACGAACCCCGGGCCAGTGATCGACCCCGTCTGCACCGGAGCGCCCTCGAAGCGTGATGATGTCCCTCTGTACCTTTAAATGCAAGTACACATGCAGGCCCACTTACCATGGATGTGGAGGCCAACAGGCCAGCAACGGCCAATGGCAGACTGCGATCAAGTACAGACGTCCAGTGGCGGAGGAAGCGTGGCGAAGTCGTCAGCGGGGCCGACGGTGCGCAGCCGTCGACTTGGGGTGGAGCTGCGCAGGCTGCGGGAAGCGGCCGGCCTGACCGCTGAGGAGGCTGGACGGGCCATCCGCGCGTCGGACGCCAAGATCAGTCGCATCGAGAACGGGCGGGTCGCTGTGCGGTCCGTCGACGTCGCCGATCTTCTGACCGTCTACGGCGTAGAGGAGGCCGACCAGCGGGAGGCGATCCTCACGCTTGCCAAGGAGACACGTCAGCAAGGCTGGTGGCGCAGCTTCGGTGACGTCGTCCCGCGCTGGATGGAGGTCTACATCGGGCTCGAAGCCGACGCGTCGTCGATCAACACCTACCAGGCGTCCCTCGTGGCAGGACTGCTCCAGACGCCGGACTATGCCGCCGCCGTGATCCGCTCGACGTCGCCGGAGCTTCCCGACGAAGAGGTGCGCCGCCGTGTGTCGCTGCGTATGAGCCGTCAGGAACGCCTCAGCCGGCCACAGCCACCGCGGCTGTGGGTCGTGCTCGACGAAGCCGCGCTCCGGCGTCCGATCGGCGGACGCGACGTGCTGAATGCCCAGCTCCGGCATCTGGTGGACGCCGGAGCCGAGCCGAACATCACGATCCAGGTACTGCCGTTCGACGTCGGCGGGCACGCCGCGCTCGGCACCTCCTTCACCCATCTGGGTTTCCCGGACGCCGAAGATCCAGAAGTCGTCTATCTGGAGGTTTTGACGGGCAGCCTGTACGTGGAGAAGCCCGACGAGGTGCGGCAGTATAGAGACAAGCTCGACCATCTCCGAGCCCTCGCGCTCAACCCCAGCGCCTCCGCCGAGATGATCACGAGCTTGTCGAGGGAGCAATCATGAAGCGCAAGATCGAATTCGACCGAGACGATCTCTCCTGGCAACTGTCCAGCTACACCAACGGCACTGGCGAGTGTGTCGAGGTCGCCGCGCTACCGGAGGGAGGACGCGCGATCCGGGACTCCAAGGACCGCAGCGGCCCCATCCTCGTCTTCACAGCGGCCGAGTGGAGGGCCTTCGTCTCGGGCGTACGTGACGGCGAGTTCGACCACTGACAACCTGAGCCCCGGCACCAAGCAGACCAGGGCTGCGTGAGCGTCGCAGGTGCGGGCACTCCCATCCAGCGACGCCCGTTTTGCCGTCACCGACAGTGGACCTACCTGCCTGACACCCGCAGGCGGCCCGTTCGCAAGCCATGCCCAGTGATCGACTCAAAGTCAGGGTCAGCATCTGCTCGGCCCGCGCTCGGGCGACGGCAGCCTCGGGCAGTGGTCAGCACCGCCATCTCCGCTGCGAACAGGGTCGCGGAGCTCCGCTCCCGCCCCTGTGCTGCTCGCCGGCGGGCTGCGCTTGACTGCGGGCGGCCGTAGCAGCTGAAGTCCAAGACCCGCGAGCGGTGGCCCACCGCGGGTGGGATTTGAAGTTGGCTCGGTACATTGCCAGGGTGAAGACCCTGAAGACCCTTCTCGACGAGCGGTTGGGTGCCGCCTTCGAGGTTGTAGCCGGCATGACGGTCGATCCCGTTCTGCGGAGGTCCCAGCGAGCCGACTACCAGGCCGACGCGGCACTGTCCCTCGCCCGCAGCCTCCGCCGCAACCCGCGCGAGATCGCCGGCGATGTGGCGAAGGCGGCAAACCTTGACGATCTCTGCGAAACGGTCGAGGTAGCAGGTGCTGGGTTCATCAACCTGACGCTGGCTGGGTCAGCGCTGGAGCGCCTCGTGGAGGAGGCGCTCGCCGACGAGCGGTTGGGCGTGGACGCTGCCGCAGCGGCCGAGGTGGTGGTCGTCGACTACTCGGGTCCGAACGCCGCCAAGGAGATGCACGTCGGTCACCTACGCTCGACGATCATCGGTGATGCGACCGTCCGTCTCCTGGGTTGGATGGGCCATTCGGTCGTCCGGCAGAACCACATCGGTGACTGGGGGACGCCGTTCGGCATGCTGGTCGAGCACCTCCTCGACATCGGCGAGGCCGAAGCGGCGCATGAGCTTTCCGTCGGCGATCTCAGCAGCTTCTATAAGGCGGCCCGTAAGAAATTCGATGCCGACGACGATTTTAAGGAGCGTTCGCGGCATCGTGTCGTGCAGCTTCAGTCCGGCGACCCCACCACTCGTCGTTTCTGGGATGTTCTTGTCAGCCAGTCCAAGCAGTACTTTCTCGCGGTCTACGAGCAGCTCGGTGTTCTTCTCGCGGACGATGACTTCGTCGGCGAGAGCGCCTACAACGACCGGCTTGGACCGGTCGTTGACGAACTGACCGAACTGGGACTGCTACAGTTGAGCGAAGGTGCGCTATGCGCCTTTCCTGAGGGCTTCAAGAACCGGGAAGGCGAACCATCGCCGCTCATCGTGCGTAAGCGGGACGGCGGCTACGGATATGCGACGACCGATCTAGCCACCATCCGCTATCGAATCCGCGACCTTCACTCCACCCGCCTGCTGTACGTCGTTGGTCTACCTCAGTACCAACACTTCCAGATGATCTTTGAGGTGGCTCGCGAGGCGGGCTGGCTCGTGCCTCCGGTGCGGGCCGAGCACGTCGGTCACGGATCTATCCTTGGCGCGGACGGAAAGATGCTGCGGACGCGGGCGGGCGATTCGGTGAAGCTCGTCGCCATGCTGGATGAGGCCGTCACCCGAGCCGCAGAGGTCATTGCTCTCAAAAACCCGGACCTGGACGAGGAGACCCGGGCCGAGGTTGCTCGGGCTGTCGGCATCGGTGCGGTGAAGTACGCCGACCTTTCTACGGACCGGTCCAAGGACTACGTCTTCGACCTCGACCGCATGCTGTCCTTCGACGGCAACACGGCGCCCTATCTGCAGTACGCCCATGCGCGGATATGCTCAATTTTCCGGCGCGCGGGATTGGATTACCCGGCGGCGCCCGCGACCGTCACGCTGCAGGAAGTGGCGGAACGTGAACTCGCCGTCTCGCTGCTTGGTTTCGGTGATGTGATAGCAGATATCACCGACTCCCTTGATTTCCACCGGTTGGCCGGCTATCTGTACAGCCTCGCGACGACCTTCACCTCGTTCTACGAGAAGTGCCCCATCCTCCGCGCCGAGGAGCCGCTCCGGTCTAGTCGCCTAGCCCTCTGCGACCTCACCCGTCGTACCCTGGAGACTGGACTCGATCTTTTGGGCATCGCTGCCCCCGAGAGGATGTGACCCCCGCTCAACTCACCGAGATCGAGCCTACGCCTCGGTGAGTTGAGCGAGATGTTCCTGACTCGTCACGCGGGCTAGCAGATCGCCGTCCGCGATCTCCTGTTCGCGGACCGGCGGAATGTAGAGAATGTGCTGCGACGTCGCGACGTCTGCCAGCTCTTCCAGCTCGCCCACCGTAACGTTCACAACTTCAGCGCGCGTGATTGGAAACGACGCGCTGTGTACCAGGTACGCCACGTGATCGGCCGGATAGTATTCGAGAAGGTACTTCTTCATACCGGTGAACCGTTCCGGCCGATTCTTCCTCGTCGAATACAGCGACGTCTCAAGCGAGTTGATCTGCCAGAGGAACAGCGGCACAGTCGGAATCAGTGGGTATCTGCGGAGCAGCAAGCTGGTCGCCTCGAACATGAGGACGCCCTGGCGTCCCGGGTCGAATCTCAGATCTGCCCAGACGGTATCCAGGGAGGAAACGCCAGGGACGATGTCTACTGGGATGTCGACTTCGCGGGCTGATCGAAGAATCAGCTGAGAGGGCGTCACGAGTACCAGCGGATGGCCGGAGGTCACATAGGCGACACGTCGTCCGCGGCCCTCGGATGCTCCGGCCACGACAGCTTGGGCAACCTGCCGGTAGGTCTCGTCCCGCTGCTTCTTCTCCTCGTACGCCGGCGTCAGGTCGATGACCTCCGCTTCGTACTCGGAACGAAGGTAATCAAGCACCAAACTTTGCGCGTGCAGAACGTAGAACGTCGACGCCGCACGCAAGGCCGCCTCGGCTTCCCGCGTGATCTGCATGACGCTGACGGTGCCGATACCGACCAGCGCTATCCGAGCTTCACTCGGCCTCTGGCTTGCGCTGGGAGCCGCCGATTCCGATGGTGTAGCTGACGGCACTCGAGTAATCTCCCTGCTCGCGGATGTGGAAGTACTGAGTGTCGCCGAGAAGCCGGTAGATCGCATTCTCGTCGCCGGACGCGAGCGCAGCCGCCTCCTCCGGAGAAAGCCCAGTACCGTCGAGCACGCTCGTGTCGCCTGCAAGCAAGGACTCGCGGAAGGCAAGATCGACGTTGCTTCTCAGGAGAACGCTGCGGAGAGCACTCAAGGTGTTCACCTCACTTCGCATCAGACCGGTGATCAAAATAGCCGCACCGGAACCTGCCGTCAAGAGCCCCGGCGGTAACCCGCCGCCGCCGACGTCGCTGTTTCATCCCTGCACATCAACAAGGCTGTGACCTGCGGCGCAGCGCCCATGCGGCTACACCTGGTGGAGACGGGTCCAAACCGATCAACGTGCATAACGTGGCAGGTGGGCCCGTCTTCGGGCACCGTTGCCCAGGCGGCAAATCAGGGCTCGGAGCGAGCCAGGGCCGCGACGAGTTGCTGTCGCATCGTGATCCGCTGCATGAAGCGGCCCTCACCTGCAGGCCGCACGACGCCTTCACGGATCAGCAGCGTGACGCCGCGGGACAGCATCGCGAGCAGGGCGGGAGTGTTCTGGTAGCCGAGAAAGTCCTCACCGGTCGCGCCGTCGGCCTCGCCGACCAGTGGAGCGGCGGCATCGGGCAGAGTGAAGAAGCGTCGTTCGTCGAGGAGCGATAGCCCGATCAGCGCCACAGAGCGCTCGGCCGCGGCCCGATGCTGCCGGTATTCGTCGGTGTCGCCTCCCAGCAGAAGATGCGGCGTGGTCAGTGCGTTGAGCACCAGGCGGAGCTTGAACGCAGACGAATTGAGGAACCACGGTTCTGGCACCACCGGCTGAATATATAACGCTCCGACGTCCGTAATGGTGAAGGATCGAAGCGCGAGCGCCCGACGCACATCGACCTCGGTAGCGTGAAGCTTGACCTCGTGGGCGACCTCGACGTCGAGCCGGAGCGCGTGTTTCCGATGAAGCGCGATGACCGCCCGCACGAGCTCGTCGAGCCGGCCCGATAGCAATGCCGGCCCCACAAACAGCAGGTCAAGATCGGAGTCGGTGGAGCTATGAGAATAGGCATGTGAACCATACGCCAATCCATATCCACGACTGCCGACGAAGTCTTCTCGCAGTCGGCGGGCGTCAGCGATCAGACGATCGGTGGCCACCGTTCACCACTCCGAGAACGGTGACCTAGCACGGAAGTCCAGGACATGAGCACCGCTCGGGATAACCACCGTTCCTGAGGGGACAGTGCAGGCGTCGATAAATCTACAGATCTCGTCCTGCACCACCGGATCGTTGACGAGCATAGGCAGGTCCTTCAGGTGGGCATGCCTGAACCATGCCAACGCGGCTTGCTTAGTCGGCAGAACCGCGACGCCTCCGTGACGAGTGTGCGTCAACCATCCGTCGCCGCGGTCTTCTGCTGCCCGTAGTTCCTCCACGAGAATCTTCCTGGTATAGTCGCGCCCACCCTCAGGAAACGGGGCGATCCGCTCCCACAGCCGAGTAACAAGCCGCTGTTCCCGCGTCTCCGAGTCGAAAAACAGCACCAGGAGATGGCCGTCGGGTGCGACCAGTCGTATCAGATCACGGACTAAGCGCCCGGCCCGCTGGCGGGCCCTAGTCTGATCGTGGGCGGGTTGGATACCGTCGACGGTGAGCTCTTCGAAACATTCTCCCAGCGGATAGCTGAGCGACCAGAACGCGCCTACGACGTCAAACGTGCCGACCAGGCCCTCATCGTCTACCATTTGCGCTACCGCCTGCTGCATATCCAGGCAGCGGACGTTGGCCGAAGGATAGCGCGCCGCGGCAGTGGCCACCATTGACGGACTCTTATCGACCGCGACCAGCTTGGAGGCGTAGGGGGCGAGGCTGGCAGTCACTCGGCCTGAGCCGCAGCCGAATTCCACAACACTCAGAGCCCGCGAGCTGGCAGGCCGGCCGAAATGGTCCCGCATCAGCCGCGCCACCAGCTCGACATCCTCAACCCCGTTGAACAGATGCTGCGGGAGGACATCGTCATACAGCCGAGCATTCCGATACATAGCCTGAAACTCGGACTTCTCCGTCACGACTTCACCTCTCGTAGTGGCACCCGAGCGCGGTCACATACTCAAGGACGCCGATCATGTCAGCCTCGTCGGTTCGAGAGTTCCCTGCCATAAAACGCAGCGGGTAGAGGGTCGCCCCTCGCCGTAGCACTCCGGAGTCATCGGGAATGCTGAACTGGTGCAAATGCCAGACTCCTTCGTCGAGGATATGCCGATGGATCCTCCGGTTGACTTCGTTGACACGGTCAACGCCTGCCTGATCCAGATTATTTCCGACGGTCCCGGCCGGCAGGTACATGAAGGCAACGGCCGCGAGGTCGGGCTCGTGCAGCCGGAGTAGCCTGGAATCGAGGTCGACGAGTCTGGCGAACCGCCGAGCTTTCTCGATCCGCTCCTCGGCCATCATCGCCAACCCTGAGAGGCCACGCGAGCGCATCATCATCCACAGCTTTAGTGAGATCCACCCCTTGGTGCCCACGAACGGCGTCACCTGACCGAACGCAAAACTCTCCTGCATGATCAAATCGGAGTAGCTGGAGATGGTCTGTAGGCGCCCAGGTTCTCTCACCAGCAGCGCGCTGAGGCTGTATGGAATGGCCATGACCTTATGCGGGTCGACGGTCACGCTGTCATAGGATTCGATCCCGTTGATCTTCAGCCGCAGCCTCGCGCTGAAGGCACAGATCAGGCCCCAGCAGGCATCGGCGTGTAGCCAGATCCGCTCGTCGGATGATCGAACAACGTCATGCACCGCGCGTAGGTCGTCCACCGTCTGGGTGCGGCTGTCGCCCGCGTAGGCCACGACCGCCATGATCCGTCCCCGGTGGCTCCGAAGGGCGCGAGCCAGCGCCTCCAAGTCGTATCGGTAGCCGGTGGTGTCCACCTCGATGGCCTGGGCTCCGACTCCGATCCACGCCAGCGCACTCTTCACGCTGTAGTGGCCGATCCCGCGAGGTACCACGATGGAGTACTGCGCGGCATCGGCTACGCCCCGTTGCATCGTGCCGGGGATCTTGTGCTCGCGCGCCAGCATCATCGCTGTCGTATTGCTCATGGTCCCGCCGGCCGTGATGATGCCGCCGACGTCCCAGACGGTCGCGACCTGCTCGACAGGACGGTTCTCGAAGCCGAGCAGCTGCCGAAGCCAGCGCAGCACGGCTACCTCGACGAACGTGGCGCTCGGCGAGTCGAAGCTCTGGTTGATCAGGTTCTGCTGGGTGAACAACGAAAGTAGACCCCCCGCAAGGGCTGCGGTGTCGTCACCTGTGTCACCAAACCCGAGGAACCGCGGGCTGGCCTCGTTCTTGCACAGCGGCAGCAGCGTCTCGGTGAAGTCCTTGAGCAGCTCCAGGATCGGCGTTGGATGCGGTGGGAGGTCGGAGACAAGCAGGTCACGGGCCTGCTCCGGCTGCAGTCGAGCTCGGTAGATCTCCGGCTGGAGCTTGAAGTCCACTCCGAGCTCGATGATCTGCCGGAAGAGGTCCAGGGCGGCGTCTCGGCCGGCCGGGGTGATAGTGAGTCGCTGCTCGCTCGGTGCACACTCCACAGGGCCGTCCTCGAATCTCCAGGCCACAGTCGGCAGCCGGCCATCTCGCATCGAGTCACTTGCTACCAGCTTGGTCCGACGTTTTGTCGCGTTCTGAGCGCTTCAGGCAACAGCGCTGCCGGTGAGCCGCCTTCGGGGGTGCGCGAGCACCGAGGGGTCCAAGGGCCAGAATGAGGCGCCGTGACGAGGATCCCGACTGCGCAGTACGAGCCCTGGATGCGTCGCGCGCTGGAACTGGCGCGCACGCTCCCTGACCCTGGGGCCGACGATCCGCCGGTAGGCGCAGTCATCTACGGCCCGGACGGAACCGAGCTTGCAGCCGCCCACCACGACCGGCAGCGCACCAGCGATCCCACTGCCTACGCCGAGATCCTGGCGCTACGCCAGGCCGGCCAGGCGATGGGAACCTGGCGGCTTGAGGGATGCACCCTCGTCACCACTCTCGAACCCGGCCCAATGTCCGCCGGCGCCATCGTTCTCGCGCGCATCCCACGCCTGATCATCGGCTCCTGGGACAGCTACAACGGCGCAGTCTGCTCCCTGTGGGACATCGTCCGCGACCAGCGCCTCAATCACTTCGTCGAGGTCATCCCCGAAGTACTCAAATCCGAGTGCGACGCGTTGCTGAGCAACTACCTCGACTCGCCGCCGATGCACACCTAACCCAATCTCACGGCGAACGGGAGGTGTCTGGCCACAACGTCCGTACGGCTGGCCCGGCGCAGCCACCTCCCGCGGCCCATCCTCGACGTGCCCTGCTTGATCCTCGGTCGTCAGGAGTTGTGGCTCGCGCCCTCGTCCGCCGCCCGTGCGGCGAGTGTCCGGATTGCCGCGTCGATCGACCGTGCGCGTTCGCCGGCAAGGGTCAACGCGCCGAGCGTCGTTGCGCGCCTGCAGGGGTGCGCAGCTTGGGGAGCACGTTGAGACCCAGTGCCCACAGCACAACAAGATCTGTTCTGGCCTGGTCACCCCGATCGTCGACCGCCATGTCCCGGACGGTACGCCACGTAACGTCACCAAGTGGTCGCAATGGTGAAGCTGTGCGGCGATGCGGCGGAGAGTCCGCAGGCGCTACGGGGTCGGTTTCCGCGTGTCCCGGTTGGGGTGGTGCCGCTCGGCGGTCCGGCCCGCGGTGCCCTGGTTGATCTGATCACCGAGGAGCGGAGCCACTGGTCAAGCCCTGACTGTCCTGAGGCCTTGAGGACAGGCCAGCTGCGCGGCGTCATGATGAAGGGGTGGAGATGTTCGGGCCCGAGCTGCGTCGGTGGCGTGGTGCGCTGTCGCTTCGAGATCTCGCGCAACTGGCGCACTGCGGGAAGTCCCATATCGCCGACCTTGAGCACGGCCGCCGCAAGCCGAGCCCAGCAATGGCGGTGAAGCTCGACGAGGTCTTGGGCGCCGGTGGTCAGCTCGCCGCCCTTGCGCCGGATGCGGCTCGGCCTCGGAAGGCCGCTCTGGCGACCGGCGACACGTCGCGCACCATGATCGGTCACATCGACGACAGCCGTTCCAGGCTTACCAGCGGGTCGAGGCTTACTAACGCGGCGGCGCTTTCGTCTCCAATCGAACCGTTGGCATTGCTCGCGGGGCCTACGCAGAGGTCATCACGTCACGCGGTGTCGGCCGACGATCTTCAGGTGATTCGTACCCGGTTGACACAACTGACCGAGTCTGATCGGCAGCGGGGCGGCGGGCTGACGCATCTGGAAGGCTTTGGCTACCTACGCGGCCGAGTCTGGCCGCTTCTCGGCGGGGACATCGACGCCTCCTACCGTGAAGCACTGTTCTCGGTAGCGACCGAGTTCACGATGCGCGTCGCGGCCATGAGCCTCGATAGCGGCCACCCTCGCCTGTCCGGCCGCCTTCTAAGCGTCGCATCCGGGCTGGCCCAAGAGACCGACGACATGGGCCTACAGAGCTGGGTCATGACTCGTCGGGCGGAGCAGGCTCTCTACCGGAAGGCACCTGCTCAGGCCGTGGCCTACTCCGGCGCAGCGGCGACGATGTCGCAGTCCGCCACCCCGACCGCCAGAGCCTTCATTCTTACCAAGCATGCCCTCGCTCTCTCCGCGACTGGCGACCGGAGATCGACCCAGGAGGCACTCACAGCGGCTCACCGTTGTTTCGAGCGCGCGGACGGCACCGTCGAATCGGAGTGGGTGGGCATTTACAGTTGGGGGAACCTACGCCACGACGAGGCGCTTTGCTACGCACATCTCGCGCTCGGTCTCAAGGCGTCCGAGACCGCAGAAGAGGCGATGAGGACCCACGACCGAGCCCGCCTCGCACGTCCGCGCGCCTTCTCCTTGGGAGTGCAGGCGATCGGTTACGCCCAAGCCGAGGAAATCGAGCAGGCGTGTTCCTACGGCCAAGAACTCATCACGCTCGCCGGTAACCTCTCCTCCGCTCGGGTTCACGCTAGGCTGAGGGATGTCTTGGCCACGCTTACGGATCACGCAGACCTGCCGGCCGTCCGTGACCTGCGGGAGGCCGCCCGCCCGGTACTCGCGCTGGCCGGCTGACGTTCGTCATGGCACTGCGGCAGCGCGTCGGCGTCCTGCCCGACGCTATTCAAGCTGCTCTGGCCTCCACCGCCCGTCACCTCGGCGTCCCGGTTCGGTCCGCCGAGGTACTCCATTTTCACAGCAACGCGATCGTCCTGTTTCGATCCGCCGGGCTGGTCGCGCGGGTCGCGACGAACCCAGATGCTCTCGACCGGGTCCGCGCTTCACTGAATGTCACGCGCTGGCTGGCTGCACAGGGCTTTCCCTGCGCTGCCCCTGCCGACATTAACGATCAACCGTTCGTCTACTCAGGCCGGGTTGTGTCCGTCTGGCAATACTTGCCAACCACGTCCGCCCCCACGCCGAGCGGAGCCGACCTTGGCCGGCTTTTGCGTGTTCTTCACGACCAGCCGATTCCTCCTACGCCACTACGACGGCTGGCCGACCCGTTCGCCAGCATCAGCCAGGCCCTCGTACAGCGGCCCGAAGCACTTCCCGCTGTGCAGCGCGGCTGGCTGGAGACACGGATCGCCGAACTTCGCGATCAGTGGGAGCGGCTGGAGTTTCCGACCTCCTCCGGCCTTATTCACGGTGACGCGCACCCTGGAAATCTGCTACGCCTGACCGACGGCGGCCTAGTGCTCGGGGACTGGGACCACGTCGCGATCGGCCCGGCAGTGTGGGATCTTGCCCAGGCCCACTACACCCATCGCCGGTTCGGTCGGCCTGCCGCGAGTGACCTGGACGGATTCGCCGGCGCCTACGGCTGGGACATCCGCGATTGGCCGGGACTGGCTGTCGTTCTGGCTGTCCGCGAGATCACGGGACTGAGCGCCTACGTCCGGACCGCCCAGTCGAAGCCGTTCTCCGCCACAGAGCTAGGGCTGCGCGTGACCTCACTACAGCGGCAGGACGGCTCTGCTCGCTGGCACTCACCCTCCGACGGGCACGCGTAACGGAAGATCAACTATCTGTCCGGCGTCGTGCGAATAGTGCGGACAAACAGCGGACAGCGTACCGCTTTTTCTGGGGCGCCATGCCCGCAACAATTTGACTGGCCGACGGACTCGTGATCGTCCGCCGACGAAATCTTTCCTGTCCACGCATGAGGGGACGGCTCACGTGTTCCAGGTACGGACGCGCACAACCTCCGACCCGGCCACCCAGTCCGGCCAAGGCTGCCTGGCTCTGGCTCGCTGTGACCCGCTTTGAGCTGCGGACGCGAGGTTGAACTGGCAGCCCTAGCCTGTGGTCGGTTTGCCACGGTGGATTCCATTGCGTGGAAGCGCATGTCCTACCCATGTCTGGGCATTCGCAATAGGGCTAGCCGAAGGGCAGTAGTGCGATGAGCGAGTCCTTGACGATGGTGCAGCAGGGCCCTGGCGGGTCCCGGCCAGCTGATCGGGCCGTTGTCCCGGCGCGGGAGGTCAGGCGCTGGCTTGCGGCGGTGCCGGCGGCGGCGAAGGTCGCCCGTAGGCAGACGGCGGACATGTTGTCGCAGTGGTGCCTGACGGGGATGGCGCCCGCGGCCACGTTGGTGGTGAGCGAGTTGGTTGCCAATGCCGTGAACGCCTGTGTGGCGGCCCGGGCAGCTGGCCCGGACCGCCTTCTCGACCAGATCGCGCTGCGTCTGGCCGACACCGGGCGACGGCTCACGATCGAGGTCTTCGACGCAGCACCCGGTGTCCCAACCCGCCAAGCCCTTGATCCGATGGCCGAAACGGGGCGCGGACTTCACCTCATTGAACTCGTCGCGACCTGGGTGTGTTACAGCACCGCAACGGGGCCAGGCAAGATCGTGCGGGCCGTTTTGGACCATGACGGACCCGAGACCGGACGCGACGACGGGTCGCAGCCTCTTCTCCGTCGGGCGCGGGCCTTGAGCCGCGAGTCTCGGTTCACCGGGGATGAGGCGCTGCTGCGCCCCGTCCGTGACGGTCTGCTGAGCCTTCCCGCCCAGCGCCCGGCCCCTGCCCCGGTCGACCAGGACGCTGCCCTGTCCCTGTTCCGACGACCACCCGATAGAGATCCGCAGCCATGACTGTGGCCGTGGCCTCGCTCCGAGCGAGACCGGCGGTGCGCTCCACCGTCCACACGGTCGTGGGTCCCGCACCGGGGCGCCGAGAGGCCGCTCGGCTTGTCCCAGGTCGTGGTCTGGGTCTCTCGGCCCCGGTTTCTCCGCTGGCGCTACCGCACCCATCGCGACGGCGATGCCGGGGCCAAGCATCCGAGGTCGCGGCCATGGCGGTGTCTACCGCGATGACAGGGATCCCGCTGCCAGCCGGCGCGGCTCGCGGGTCTACGGCCTCACCAACCGCCAACACGTCACTCGTCGTCTGCCCTGCCCGGCGGCCACGCCGACGGGGCAGGGGTCTGGAAGGAAGTTCAGGTGGCTGACAGCGCCCATAGCTATGAGGGCTACTGCGTGAAATGCAAGGAGAAGCGGCACTACGAGGGTGAGGTCCGGATCAGCGAGTCGGGCCGGCGGATGGCGCGGGGTACCTGTCCGGTGTGCGGTTCGACGATCAACCGGATCCTCGGAAAAGCGTGACCCGAGCAGCGCTGCTGTGTGCCGTCCCGTCCCGCTGCGGATGTCGGGCGGGACCAGTGGAGACGCGACGCAAGGATTCGACCCGCCGCGCGGGTGGCGATGGCGTTCAAGCCGCGGGGACCAGCACACGACTAAAGGCTTCGATCTTCTCACGGGAAAGGCCGGCCGCATCCAGACGAAAACCGTGACGTCCAACGATCCGATAGGTGAGGGGTTCTGTACGCGATGACGATCGAGCCGGCGACGCCGCCGACCCGCCCGGCGGGATGGCTGGCGGGCTTGCCCGAGGATCGGTTGCTGGTCGATGTCTGCTTGTGGTCGGGGGACCTGACCGCGCTTGGGGCCGAGCTCGACCGGGTCAGCCCGACAGCCGATCTGGTCCACTTCGACGTGACGAACGGGCTGTTCCGGCATGACCTGATGTTTCCCCCGGCCATGATCGCGGCGCTGCGTCCCCGGACGGCCGTGCCGTTCCACGCCCACCTGATCGCGCGCCACCCGACGGGGCTCATCGACGCCGTCGCCGCAGCGGGCGCTGATCTGATCACCGTGCATGTCGAGGCTAACGATGTCGCCCGTGCGCTGCGTCAGATTCGCGGGCAGGGCAAGGCCGCCGGTCTCGCGCTCGATGTCGACACCCGCGCCGTGGCCGCCCTGCCCCATCTGGCGGACCTGCAAAGGGTTCAGGCCGCGCGCAGCCTTCTCGATACGACCGGTCACCGGGGCGCGGTCCGTCTCCTGGTGGAGGGAGGTGTGCAGGGGCGCACCGTCAGGAGTCTTGGCGCCGCTGGTGTCGATGGGGTCGTCACCGACCTGCCGATCACGAGCCACGACCCCGCCGCCACCGCGCGATGGCTGCACGGCCATCGCCGCCCCACGGTGGCGCGGTAGCAGCGCCCGGTTACGGCCCGCTGGGACGTAGCCACCGCCTGGCCGCGCCAGCGCGGCCCACGGCAGGAATTTACTCGACCCGCACAGCAGCACACCTCACAGCGCCCGGCCCGCAGGCCGGACCGACACGACACGAGGGGCGCGAGGCCCATGACCGAGCAGGCCGGCCCGGCCGCCTGGGACTTCCAGTCCGCGGCCAACCAGACCCCACAGCCGGCGAAGGCCCGTCAGACGGCGAGGTCGACGGAGATCCGCACGGATACGCCGCATCTCGCCCGAATTTATGACTACTGGCTCGGCGGCAAAAACAACTACCCGGCGGATCGGGTCGTCGCCGAAATGATGATCGAAACGGTGCCGGAGATCCGCGCGGGCGTGCGCGTCAACCGGGCCTTCCTACGCAACGCGGTCCGGTTCCTGGCCGCCGAGTGCGGGGTTCGCCAGTTCCTCGATATCGGCACCGGGCTGCCGGCCGCCGACAACACCCACGAAGTCGCCCAACGCGTCGCCGCAGACGCCCGCATCGTCTATGTGGACAACGACCCGCTGGTCCTGGCTCATGCGCACGCGCTGCTGACCAGCACCCCCGAGGGGGTCACGGCCTACCTCGACGGCGACCTGCGCGACCCGGTCCCCATCCTCGACCAGGCCGCCGCGACTCTCGATTTCACCCAGCCGGTCGCCCTCATGCTGGTCGCGATCCTGCACGCCATCCCCGACGAGCACGACCCGCACGCCGCCGTCGCCCTGCTGCGCGACGCCCTACCGGCCGGCAGCTACCTGGTGCTCTCCCACCTCGGCCTGGACGTCTACCCGGACCTTCCCCACCTGGCGAAGGGCGTCGACGAGCTCAACACGGCGGCGCCCGGCACCCTGGTCCCGCGCGACCGGAACACGGTCCAGGGCTTCTTCGACGGCTGGGAGCTGCTCGAACCGGGCCTCGTGCCCGCACCCACCTGGCGCCAGCACAGCGAGCACATCTCGTCCATGTGGGCAGGCGTCGCCCGCAAACCAAAGACATTTGCGGTTCACGCTTGAGAAAGGAGACCACCGTGACACGTCTGCTCTTCGACATGCCCCCGCCAGCGCACACCGACGGCTGCCGTATACCCGCCGCTACTGGTCTGGCCTCCGTCCGGAGGTCCGATGAGCACGCCGCTGATCCTGACCGCAGTGGCAGGCGGCTTCTGCGTCGTCACCGCTTGGAAAATCGCGGCCGTGTTCGAGACGCGCCCGACCCGGCATCGCTGGGTCGGCCGTGCCGCCGCCGCCAGCTCCCCGAGCTTGCGCGACGAGGTCACGCCGCCTCCGGTGACAGCGGCAGCGGAACTCCTGCCGGACCCTGGGCCTGGACCAGTCACCTACAAGGAGCGCCTTGACCTCGCCTGTCATCCCAGATGACGTCAGCCCACCCCAGGTCGACGCTGCCAGTGCCCATCCGGCCCGCATGTACAACTACGTGCTCGGGGGGAAGGACTGCTACGCCTCCGACATCGAGGCCGCCGAAAAGATCTATCAGGTGTTCCCGGGTATCGTCGCCACGGCGCGTGAGAACCGTGCCTTCATGTTCCGTGCCGTACATCATCTAGCAAGCGAGGCCCGCATCAGCCAGTTTCTTGATATCGGCATCGGCCTTCCGGTGTTTGAACGTCCGTATACGAACCTGCACGAGGTCGCGCAGCGCGTCACACCCACAGCCCGCGTAATCTACGTCGACAACGACCCTCTCGTGCTACTGCACGCCCGCGCGCTGATGGGTGGCACGCCGGAAGGAATCGTGAAAGTCGTCGACTGGGACCTACGCGACCCGACCAGTATCTTCGAGAAGTTCGACCTGACCGGGACGCTCGACCTCGACCAGCCCGTGGCGCTCTCGCTCGGCGCGATCCTTCACTTCATCCCGGACGAGGACCAGCCGGCCGACCTGGTCGCCCGACTCGTCGAGCCACTCGCCTCCGGCAGCTACCTGACGATCAGCCACGGCGCGTCCGACCCTGCCCTACACCCGTACTGCCTGGAGCTGGCCCAGCAGGTAACCAAGATCCTCGACGACGAGGGCATCCCGCTGCGGCTGCGTACCCGCGCGCAGATCGAAGCGCTCGTACCCACCGGACTAGAGATCATCACACCGGGCGTGGTACCGCTGCACCGCTGGCGCCCGGACAGCAGCCGGGAGGTACCGAACAGCTACGAGATTGCCGGATACGGGCTGGTCGCCCACAAGCCATGAAGACCGAAACCGCTACCTCCGACCGTGTTGAGGCGTCAGGGCCCAGACACGGGTGGCGGGCCCGGCGCAGGTCCTCATGGCGATGACCAGGCGCGGGCCAGGCGCCGGGCGGCGCATCCGGAGGCCGTCCGGCCAGCCGGTCGAACCCGGGGCAGACCCCGGCCAGCGCTACAGCCGGCTCGAGCTCCGCACACGTCTCACCGGCACCGTCACCCGCCTCGCCAGCACAGTGCGCGCGACCCCGGCTACGGATGGGGAGAACATCTGGGTCGAGTTCAACGACCTCGACGACCAGGACCTGGTCTGGACCCGCTGCGACCGCGGGCTTCCGGTGGGCACCCGCGTCCGGGTCTATGACGACGAAGGAAACCACGCCGAGGCGGTCGTGCTGGGAACCTTGATCCAACTCCAGGTAGACCTCGACACGTTCACCCCACCGGACACCACACCCCGATAGAGGTCTCGACCGGCAGGCCTCGAAACGCTGCGCGCTCCGGGACCGCCCTCGCGCACGTGCACGTGCACGGAAGCGTTACGCGTTCACGGTGACCGTCCAGAGCGCCTTCGCCCGCGCCGCGGTCCATCCCTACCGTCCGGCACGCCGCACGGCCAGCAGGCCGCGGATCGCCGACGCCCCATCGGCGCACGCGAGCGCCTGCGCGCGGTGTTGGCTCCTGGCCAGGAGGACGGCAATCCCGGGACGTGACCCAAATCACAGCGACCCCTGGGATCGTTCCCGTTCACGGCGGATCGCATGCCGATCACGACACGTGAGTAGAGCGGACGATGCGGGACGCGGCTCCTGCGAGCGTCCGGAGCGGTCGCGTCACTACGGTGGCCGCAATGGCGGGTACATAGTCCTAAATAGGACATGCGTCGCCTTCGGTCCTCGCAGGTTGCGACGGAGCCAGCAGAGCGCAAAGCCCTTGACATTCGAGCCGGACCAGCGGTGCCACCATCGGATCGCCGTGCCGTGGCCGTCAAAGCCCGCCCCATCCTGCTACCAAGAGTAGTCATTCGCGCGCGGACGCGGAATTTTAGGCGAGTCTGGGACTCGTGTCTCTGTGACATTTGTCCGCATTGCGGCTACCCGTGGTGTACGGCCTATAACTCTGCCCGTTGGTTGGCGTTCGACGATGGGTCCGTCATCATGGGTCACTCAGTGGTCGGTAGAAGCGATCTCCGGCGGCTGCTGGTGATCTGGCTGTGCGCGGTGCCGTTGGCCGTCGGTTGCAGTGGAAGTTCCGAAGCGCCCTCCTCGCTGCGGACACCCGCGCCACCCACGACTGCGGCGACGGTTTCATCGCCGAGTCCAACGACGATACAAACGCCTAGCGAGCCCCCACTGACGGCCGATGACCAAGGGGCTGCGGCGGGCGCCCTCGCTGCCTATCGAGCCATGTTCGAGGACTGGATCGCCGTCGCCGCGACGTCGGACTATCAGAATCCCCGGTTGACGCAACACGCGAGCGGGGACGCGGGTCTCCTCATCTACAAGTCCGTCTATCTGAACCACGCGGACGGGGTCGTCACCAAAGGCTCACCTGTTATCTCTCCCCGGGTTACCGCCGTTGGCCCGGTACCCGAGCGCGACCGGGCGACGATTATCGACTGCATCGACACAACGAACTGGTTGAACTACACGCAGAACGGAGATCTTCAGGACGAGACTCCCGGCGGCCGACGGTTCGTGCAGGCGCTCGTCCTCCGCACCGGCGAGACATGGAAAGTGGACCAACTCGTTGTTCAAGCGCTCGGCACATGTTGAAAAGATATCTTATGGCAACGCTGATGACTTCGTCGATACTATCTTGCGTCCTTACTGCTCCCGCTCTAGCCGCTGACCCCTTCGGTGGTACCGCCTGCCAAGAGGGCCATGACTGCGATGTGTGGGCCGGAACCACTGGGCAGTCGCCCTCCGAAGAACCAAATCCCGCGACGACCGCCGTCCCGAAGAATGGCGCGTGTCTCGGCCCGGACGGTAGGACGCGGGTTGCCTGCGTGGATGCCAGTTACGGCTGGCTGGGGAGCGATGGCTGCTACTACAAGGTAGCTGTCGGTTTCGAGCCGTCGAATCAGTTGGAAGTTGCCGAGGTGTCTCCTGGTGTTGCGGGGACCTGGTATCGCCGTACGTGTCTTGGGGCTTCTGTGACGACGGGTGTGGTGTGGCTGCCGGATGCGGCGACGGGTGCTGGTACGGCGCCGCCTGCTCCGGCTGTGGTCGCCCAGGAGGCGGTGAACAAGCTGCGGCTTCCGGAGCCGCGTGTCGGTGCGTCGCCGTCGGCGGAGGTGGTGCAGTTGGTGGGGGTGCCGGTGTGGCTGTGGGTGGCGGGCGGGTCGTGGGGGCCGGTGTCGGCGACGGCGGCGGTTCCGGGGGTGTCGGTGACGGCGACGGCGCGGCCGGTGTCGGTGACGTGGGATTTCGGGCCGGGTGGGCGGGTGGTCTGTGCGGGGCCGGGGACGCCGTTTCGGCCGGGGGTCGATGACCCGGCGGCGGGTTCGCCGGATTGTGGGATCACGTTCGCCCGGTCGTCGGCGGGTGAGGTGGACGGGCGGTTTCGGGTGACGGTGACGGTGTCGTGGTCGGTCGGCTGGGCCGGGGCCGGCCAGACAGGCGTGTTCACCGGGTTGACGTCGCAGCTGGTGACCGCGATGGCGGTGGACGAGTCGCAGGCGCTGGTGGTCGCGCCGTCGGGAGGGGCGCGGTGAGCGTGACGGCGGGGGCGGCCCGGCCGGCGCGGCCGTCGGCGACGACCCATCGGGGCGGCGGTTCAGGTGGTGGTCGGGCGGGGACGCGGGCGCTGGCCGGGGTGGTGCTGGTGGTGGTGTCGGTGGCCGTGTTCGTGGTGCTGTCGGCGGCGCGGGACGGCCGGCGACAGGTGCTGATGCTGACCCGGGATGTTCCGGCGGGCCAGGTGCTGGCAGCGGCGGATCTGCGGTCGGTGTCGGTCTCGGTCGGTGCCGGGGTGGACGTGGTGGAGGCGGGCCGGGTGTCGGGGGTGGTGGGCCGGCCGGTGGCGGTGCCGTTGACGGCGGGCAGCCTGCTCGCCGCGGGGCAGCTGGGTGCGGGCCGGGTCCCACCGGTGGGGCAGGCGGTGGTCGGGGTCGCGGCCAAGCCCGGCCAGTATCCCCCGGGCCTGCATCCGGGCGACCGGGTTTCGATCTTGACTCTTGCCGGCGCGGCGGCGGGTGGCGGCTCGGGGCAGGGCGTCTCCGGCGACGGGGATGTGCGGGTGGATGGGCTGGTCGTCGGGGTGACGGTGGGGGAAGCGGAGTCGGCGGGGGTGGTGGTGTCGGTCCAGGTGGCGGACAGCGACGCGGATGCCGTGGCCCGGGCGGCGGCGCAGGGGCGGGTTGCGCTGGTTGCCCGGGCGGCCGGGTCATGACTGCGCGCCCGCCGGCTACGGCTGGCCGGTCGGCCCCTGGCGGCCGGGCGGGGCCCGAGCTGGTGTCGCGGGAGCGTCCTGGGGCTGGTGGGGTGGTCGCGGTCGGGAGTTTGAAGGGGTCGCCGGGCGTGACGGTGACCGCGCTCGCGCTGGCGGCGGCCTGGCCCGCACCCCCCGGCGGGTCTCGGGAGGTGGGGGTGGGGCCGGTGGTGCTGGTGGAGGCCGACCCGTCCGGTGGCGATGTGGCGAGCTGGTACGGGCTGGGCCCGCATCCGGGGCTGGTGACGTGGGCGGCGGCGCGGCCGGCGCCGGCTGCGTTGGCGGGGCACTGGCAGACGTTGCAGACGGGTCCGGCGGCGGGGTTGGCGGTGGTGGCGGCGCCGGTGGGGGTGGCGCAGACCCGGGCGGCGGTGGCCGAGCTGTCGGACTCCGCGGCGTTCGCCTCGGCCGCGGCGAGCGGGGTCACGGTGGTTGTGGACTGCGGCCGGGTGGACCCGGCCGCGGTCCCGGCGGCGGACCTGCTCGTGCTGGTGACCGCGCCGACGCCGGTGGAGCTGGCGCGGCTGGCGGGCAGCGCCAAGCTGCTCGCCGGCCAGGGCAGCGAGGTGGTGGTGCTGTTGGCGGGTGCGCCGGCCTGGCCGGTGGAGCAGGTCGCCGACGCGGTCGGGTTGCGGGTGCTGGGGGTGCTGCCGGACGATCCGCGTGGCGCGGACGCGCTCGCCCACCCGGCCGGCCGGCCGGGGCGTGCCCGGTCGCGTCGTTCGTCGCTGTTGGCCGCGGGCTCGGACGTTGCCGAGGTTCTTGCGCAGCGGCTCGCGCTAGCCTCGCCCGCGGCCCCGGCGCTGCCGCCGGCACCACCGCCTAAACCATCCGGCGCCCCGGTGCGGGCAGTGTCCGCGCCACGGCGTCGTCTCGGCGCGACGCCGCCCGGCGGGTATGACCAGCCGGCGCAGGTTCCTGCTCGTCGCCCGGAAGCGATCCCGTCCGCGCCGACGGTTCTCCCCGCCTTCGATGGCCGCTCGGGACCGGGCGCCACGGTCCGACCGGACACGGCAGGACCGCGGCGCCGCACTTCGAGCGGCGCCTGGTCGAGTGGACCTGAGCCCGGGCGGACGCCAGCCTCGCGATCCACGGCTGCCAGACCGTCGGCGCAGGGCGGCTGGGTCCCGACCGTCGCGCCAGATGGGGAACCCCCGCTGCGCGGTGACCGACAGCGCTCCCCCCAGGAAGGCCAGCCATGACGACGGAGCCGGCGCGGCAGGCAGCGCGGGCGGAGGCTGTTGACGAGCTGGTCGCGCAGGTGCGGCCGCGGGTCGGGACCGCGCTGTCGACGCAGGTGCACGCCCGGGAGGTCGGCGGCGAGGCGCCGATGTCGCTGGCGGACCGGCGGGCGTTGACAGTCGAGTTGACCCGGGCGGCGTTGGCGGCGGTAGCCCGGGAACGGTTGGCCGCCGGACGGCGGCCGGCACCGGCCGAGGTGGAGGACCAGGTCGCCCAGGCCGTGCTGGACGGTCTGTTCGGTCTGGGCGGGCTGCAGCCGTTGTTGGACGATCCGGACATTGAGAACATCAACATCAACGGTGCCGACGTGGTCTGGGTCCGCTATGCCGACGGCACCCGTGCCCGTCTGGCCCCGGTGGCCGCGTCCGACGCGGAGCTGGTCGAGCTGATCCGGACGGTGGCCGCCCGGGTGGGGGTGGAGGAGCGCCGGTTCGACCGGGGTGCGCCCCGCCTGTCGATCCAGCTCCCGGACGGCTCCCGGCTGTTCGCGGTGATGGCGGTGACCGGCCGGCCGGCGGTCTCGGTCCGCCGTCACCGCTACCGGCGGGTCTCGCTGCGCGACCTGGTCGAGCTCGGCACCGTCAGTCCCCCGCTGCATGGCTTCCTCAGCGCCGCGGTCCAGGCCCGGCTCAACATCGTCGTCTCCGGGCAGACCGGTGCCGGCAAGACGACGCTGGTGCGGGCGCTGGCCGCGGACATTCCGCATGACGAGCGGATCATCACGGTCGAGGACAGTCTCGAGCTCGGCCTCGACCGGGACGGGCTGCACGACGACGTGGTCGCGATGCAGGCCCGCGAGCGCAACGTCGAGGGTGAAGGCGAAGTCCCTTTGGCCGAGCTGGTGCGGTGGGCGCTGCGGATGTCACCGGACCGGGTGATCGTCGGTGAGGTCCGCGGGGCCGAGGTCGTCCCGATGCTGATGGCCATGAGCCAGGGCAACGACGGCAGCATGTGCACGTTGCACGCGTCGTCGTCGGCGGGTGCCTTCACGAAGATCGCCGCCTATGCGGCGCAGGCCGAGCGGCTGCCGCTGGACGCGACGAACCTGCTGATCGCCTCCGCTGTGCACCTCGTCGTCCATCTGACTCTGACCCCGGCCGGGGCGCGGGTGGTGTCGTCGGTGCGGGAGGTCACCGGGGCGGACGGGCTGCTGGTCAGCTCGAACGAGATCTGGCGGCCCGGCCCTGAGGGCACGGCGGTGCCGGGGGCGCCGATGCGGCCGGCGACCGCCGAGCTGCTCTACACGGCCAGCCAGCGCCGGCCCCGGTGGTCGGCGTGAGCCCGGCCGGCGTGCTGCTCGCCGTGGTGTGCGGGGGCGGCGTCGGCGTCGGGCTGTGGCTGCTGGGCTCCGCCGCCGACCCCGTCGGCCGGCTGCGGGCGCTACGCGCCCAGCGGGCCGGCGACGCGTCGTCCCGGCCGCGCGCCGTGCGGGTCGCGCACCTGACGGCCGCGATCGGAGCCGGGCTGGCCGTGGGCCTGATCACGGGCTGGCCGGTCGGCGGGCTCCTCGCCGCTCTCGCGGTCGGTGTGCTGCCGCGGCTGGTCGCCTCCGGGCGGGCCGAGGCCACCCAGACCGCACGGGTCGAGGCGGTCGCGACCTGGGCGGAGATGCTGCGCGACACCCTGTCCGGCGCCGCCGGCCTGGAACAGGCCCTGCTGGCGACCGCCCCCATCGCCCCCGGCCCGATCCGCCCCGAGGTCGCCGCCCTCGCCGCCGCGTTGCAGTCCGGCACCCGTCTCCCCGACGCGCTGGCCGACCTGGCCGACGACCTGGCCGACCCGACCGGCGACCTCGTCGTCACCGCCCTACATCTGGCCGCGACCCGCCAGGCCCGCCAGCTCGGCGACCTGCTCGGCCGGCTCGCCACCGCCGCGCACGACCACGCCGCGCTGCGGCTACGCACCACCGCCGCCCGCGCGCAGACCCGCACCTCCGTACGGATCATCATCGGGACCACGACCGTGATGGCCGGCGGGCTGGTCCTGCTCAGCCACGCCTACGTCGCCCCCTACCGCACCGTGGCCGGCCAGCTGGTCCTGCTCCTGATCGGCGCCATCTTCGCCGCCGGCTACGGCTGGCTCGCCAGGATGAGCCGCATCCCCGCCCCGGACCGGTTCCTCACCCACCGGCAGGCCGGGCCATGACCGCCCTCGCGGTCGCCTGCGGCGTCGCTGCGGGCCTCGGCCTGTGGCTGGTCCTGACCGGACTACGCCCACCCCGACCCGACCTGGCCACGCTACTCGCCGAACTCCAACCCCCCGCACCCCCACCGGCCGCACCGGACAGCCCAACCGGGACGCCGCCCGCAGGCCGGAGCGGCTGGACGGCCCGGGTCGGCCTGCCGCTGGCGTCCCGGCTGGACCCGATGCGGCTGCTGACCGGCCGTACCCGCGCCGACCTGGCTGTCCTCGGCCGCGACCCGACCGCCCACCTCGCGGAAAAACTCACCGCCGCCACCCTCGGCCTGCTCACCCCGATCGTCGCCGCCACCGTGCTCGCGCTCGCCGGCAGCCCGCTGTCCCTACCGATCCCGGCACTGGGCGCCCTCACCCTCACCGCCGGTGGCTTTCTCCTGCCCGACCAGGCCGCCCGCGGCGAGGCCGACCGGTCACGGCGGGCGCTACGGACCGCGTTCGGCGCGTTCCTCGACCTCGCGACCATCTCCCTCGCCGGTGGCGCCGGTCTGGAAGAAGCCCTCGACGACGCCGCCTCCGCCGGCACCGGACCCGCCTACACCCAACTCCGCCACGCCCTCGACGAGGCCACCCTCACCGGCTGCCCCGTCTGGGAACCGCTGACCACTCTTGGCGAGGTTCACGGCGTCGTCGAGATCGTCGAAACCGCCGCCGCCCTGGCCCTGGCCGGCACCGAAGGCGCCCGCATCCGCGCGACCCTCACCGCGAAAGCCGCCACGCTACGGCTGCGTCAGCTCACCGCCACCGAGGCCGAGACCACCGCCGCGACCGAGCGCATGTCCCTGCCCGTCGTCCTGCTCTTCCTCGGCTTCCTCCTGCTCATCGGCTACCCCGCCGTCGTCAACGTCATGACTGCCCTGTGAGAAGCCCGCGGGTTGGTTTGAAGGGAAAGCGCACATCCGTCCCCGTCCTGGATCACCGACTCCGCTATCCGACCGCCTACCCCACCTCTGGAGACCGCGCCATGACCTCCCTCCGGCGCCCCCGCCCAGCCCGTCCACACTCCCGACCAGCCCGCCCGGTCCGCCTCGCGCACGCCGTCACCGCCCTGCTGCTGCTCAGCCTGGCGGCGGTCCGTACCTGGCCGCCGCGGCTGGAGACACGCGCCCGGGCCCGCCGCGGCGACGCCGGCTACACCACCGAAACGATCGTCGTGACCGCGCTGCTCGTCCTCCTCGCGCTCGGCGTCCTCTACCTGCTCACCCAGAAGGTCCTCGCCAAGGTGACCGGCATCGAACTCTGACCCGACCGCCGCCACGGCCAGGCCCAGCCTCGGCCACGGCTCGGCGAGGAGAAACGCCATGACCCGCATCGCACCCTCCACAAGCCCCACCGCACAGGTACGCCGTAAGGCGACCAGCCACGCCCGCCGCCGGGTTCCCCCGGCAGCGCCGCCTCGTGGCACGATCCGCGGCCGTCGCGTCGGGGTCGGGGATGACCGGGGAGCCAGCGCGGCGCAGCTCGCGCTCGTCACCCCGCTGTTCATGCTGCTCCTGCTGCTGATCGTGCAGGTCGTCCTCGTCGAGCGCGCCCACCAGGTCGCCGCCAGCGCCGCCCGCCAGGCCACCGACGCCGCCCGCGCCCGCGGCGCGGCCCCCGACGCCGGCCAGGCCCGCGCCCAGCTCGTGCTCGACCAGCTCGGCCCAGCCGGGCTCCTGCACCCGACGGTCACCCTCGACGCCGGGCCGGACACCGTCACCGTCACCGTCAGCGGCCAGGCCCCCAGCCTCATCCCCGGCCTGCACCCCACGATCACCGCCCGCAGCGCCGGAGTCCTCGAACGCCTCCGCCCCACCCAGGACACCCCGTGAGCCCGCCCCGTCCAGCCCGGCATCCCTCGGCACCCCGATCCGAGGCGCGCCGTCCATGCCGGCGGCGCGGCCGTGACCGTGGGTCCGCGGCCGTCGAGCTGACCCTGCTCGCACCCTTGCTGATCGGCCTCGTGCTCGCCGTCGTCGCGGCCGGCCGGCAGACCGAGGCGCGGATGCAGGTCAACGACGCCGCCGCCGCTGCCGCCCGCGCCGCTACCACCGCCCGCACCCCCACCGACGCCGTCCACGCCGCCCAGGACGCCGTGAACGCGATGCTGACCGGCACCGGTACCGGCTGCCACACGCCGACCGTCACCGTCGACACCACCAACTTCACCCCCGGCGCCACGATCACCGCCACCGTGGCCTGCACCGTCGACCTCGCCGACCTGACCAACCTCGGTTTGCCCGGCTCCCGGACGATCACCGCCTCCGCAGCGGCTGTCCTTGACCGGTACCGGACCGTCTCCGGTGGTTTCAGGAATACCGATGGGTCTGTCGGCTCGAACCCAAGTGCGATGGGCTCCTCATGAGCAGGAGAGGTACGTGGGTTCTTGAACCCGAGGCCGTCTACGGTCTTCGCCGAGCGTTTTTACGGTGCAGAGACATCGCGCGAGTTGTACCCCTGCATATGCGGCGGACGTCCTGGTCCAGCTGGCACGAACTCCCCGATGTTCCAGCTGATGATCCGGTGCGCTCGCAGTCGGAGCTTCTCTCGACTGAAGCCGGGGATGAGCGGCGGGTCCTGGGTCACGATCTCGATTCGGCCGCGGATCTCGATGCCTCGCCCGGTCTGACCGATCGGGTTGGGTACGTCGGACTGGTCGTCGACCAGGAACGAGACTCTCGGATTGGCCGTCACGTTCCGAAACTTCTGGCTCCTGGCAAGGTCAGGGCCGCCGATCTCGATGACGCCGCTGTCGGGGTCTACCCGGAAGGCGACAGGGTGGGCCTGGGGGGCGCCGTCAGGGCCGATGGTCGCCAGCCGTCCGAGCGGATGCTCAGTGAGGTAATCCAGTTCGGCGTCCGTGAAGATCATGCTCTCAGGCTAGAAGCTGAAGCTAGCTTGAGGTCAAGGATCTCGAACCGGCGACTCTGGACGGCTGGCTGCTGGCTGTCACCCAATGTCCAGGTTGGTCAAGCGAGGGGTGGTCGACGGTGGCGGTGAAGCGGCCGGAGGCGGAGATGCTCGGGCCGAACAGGTCGGCGAGGCGACGGGAGTCGCCGCCGGTGGCGTGTGCCCCGATCGACCCGACAACCGCGAGACTCACCTGCGGCTCGGTTCACAGATCGCGTCCATGTCTCGGAGATACCAGCACCCGTTCGAACTCCGTCAGAACGTCGGGATCATGGGGTGGCCTGTCAAACCCTGTGGCGCAAGGACACGCGGCACGGAAGACGTTCCTGCCCGATGAGGAACCCGCGACATGTCTGACAGGTACCGGAGCCCAGCCATGACCAGCCGTCCGCGACGGCCCGGAGGCGACCGGGGGCAGATCACCGCGTTCGTCGCCGTGGTCATCGTCGGCTTGCTCGCCCTGGCCGGCCTCGTCGTCGACGGCGGCCGGGCGCTGGCCGCGAAGTCCCGCGCGATCGGCCTGGCCGCCGAGGCCGCCCGCGCCGGAGCCCAACAGCTCGACCTCGCGACCTACCGCACCACCGGCACCCGACAGCTAGACCCGGCCGCCGCCCGTGCCCAGGCCACCGCCTACCTGGCCGCCAACAACGCCCACGGGGAGACCGCCGCGACGACCCAGACAGTCACGGTCACCGTCTGGCTCACGACCGACACCGCGCTGCTCGGCCTCGTCGGCGTCACCACCCTCACCGCCACCGCCACCGCGACCGCCGCTGCGGTCTCCAGCCTCACCGCCCGTCAGGCAGGCCCACCATGAACCAGCACACCGGCACCGATCGCTCGGGCGGCAGACACCACACCCAGCGGCCAGCCGTGGCGGGCAGCCGCCGCGAGCCGGCGTCCCCACGTCGTAAGCGCCCGGTGCCGGCCACCGGTGCCGTCGCTGGTGCCGGACGTAGGGCGCTGGCCGCTGCCACGGCGCTCGCCGCGTTGGCCGCGAGCGTCGCCCTGCTCGCCGGCACGCCGCTGCTCATGGCACGGCTGGTCGGCTGGCCGCTCCCGCACCACCTGCCCACCCGGGCCGACCTCGGCGACGCGCTGACCGGGCCGCTGTCCCAGCAGCTGCTGGTCGGGGTGCTCGGCTGCCTGTTCTGGTACGCCTGGCTCGCCCTGGCCGTCGGCTACGTCACCGAGCTCGCCGCCCGCCTCACCGGCAGGCCCCGGCCCCACCTGCCGAGTTTCGGCCCCGGCCAGGCCCTGGCCGCCGCCCTGATCACCACCATCGCCGCCGGGTTCCTCACCGCCGCCCTGCGCACCCCACGACCCGCCGGCACCCTCGACGTCCAGCTGGCCGCCCACCACCTGAGCACACCGGCCGCCACCGCACCCGCCGTCGCTGGCACGACTACGGCTGTCAATCCCGGTCCGGTGACCAGCCAGGCCCTCTTTCCTCCGCCGGCCGACGAGTACCAGGCCGCCAACGCGGCCAAGGCCCGCACGGGCCCGCTGCCGACCTGCGTCGTCGACCGCTACGACACCCTGTGGGGCCTCGCCGAACGCCACCTCGGCGACCCCCTGCGCTGGCAGCAGATCTACACCCTCAACCAGGGCCTGCCCCAGCCCGACGGCGGCCAGCTCGACGACCCCGACCTCATCCGCCCCGGCTGGATCCTGCGCCTCCCCGCCGACGCCACCCACCTCGACGACGCCGAGGCACCCACCCCACCTCACCAGGGCGACGCGTCCACGCCACCACCGACCCCGACGCAGCCCTCGCCCCAGACACCGAGCACTCCGGCCCCGTCCACCACCACACCCTCCCCAGCAGCAGAGATACCCCCGCAGGGCCAGAGCACCCCCGGCCAACCCGGCTCCTCGACACCGGCCGACCCGCCCAGCCCGGCCAGCCCCGGGGCCGCGAGTTCTCTCCCAGCCGAGCCGGCACCGTCCACCCCGGTCCCGTGGACGCCGACCCTCACCCCCTCGGCCGCGACCCCGACGCCGAACGGCACGCCACCGCCGATCCCGACCCCCCGCCCACCCACCACCCCGGCTAGGGCAGCCAGCACGACGCCGGACACCGCCCCCGGCGACCACGGCGACGGACACATCCACCTGCCCTCCGGTGCCGTCCTGCCGCTGAGCACGGTGGCCGCCGTCGCCGCCGCCGTCACCGCCGCGCGGCTGTTGCGTAGCCGGCGCTGGCGCTTCCCACCACCGCCCGACCAGCCCCGACCGGCCGAACCACCCCTGCCTTTGGTCGTCCGGGAGATCCTGCGCGCCCACCGCCCACCCGGCGACGACCCGCCACCAGGCCACAGGCACGACGCCCCCACCGGGCCCACGCCCGCCGGGCCCGGCGCCAACGACGAACCGGCCCTCGGCCAGCCACCCTCCGGGACGGCGCCCCGGCCACCCGCCGGGCCAGGACCGACGGCCCGGCCACCCCGCCGGACCGAGGCCTCCAGCCCGCCGGGGCACACGCCCGTCCCGGCGGCTTCGACCGACACCCTCCACCGGGCCGGCGGCCCGGCACCCGGGCACGCGGCCAGCCCGGCGACCGCCGTGCTGCCCACCGGCCCGCCCACGCCCCCTCCCGACACACGGCGAGACCAGCCACCGTCCCCTGCTCCGGCCGTCGCCGTACCGTACGGCGAGGCGGACATGCCTGCGGCGCCCTGGCCGGGTCCGCTGCCCGACCAGCTCACGGACACCGGCACCCTCGCCCTTGACGGGCCTGGCGCCCCGGCCGCCGTCCGCGCCCTGCTCGTCGCGCTGCTCGTCGACCACCACCGCCACCGCGGCCTGCCCCGGCCCTGGCCAGCACAACTGATCATCCCGGCGGAGGCCGCCCGGCGGCTCGACCTGGCGACCGGTACTCTCGCTACGCTCCCGCAGGTCACCGTCACCACGGACGGCTCCGCCGTCCTCGACCGGTGCGAGACCGAGGCCCTGCACCGCCAACGTGCCCTGGCCGAATACGCCGCGACCAGCCTGACCGAGCTGCACGCCGCGGCCCCTGACGAGGCGTTCCCCGTCGTCCTCGCCGTGCTCGACCAGCCCACCACCCCCGCGCTCGCTGCCCGGCTCGCCGCACTCGCGCACTCCGGCGCCCGCCTGGGCCTGCACACCCTGCTCCTCGGCCCCGCCCCCGGCGCGATCACCCTCAGAGCCGACGGCCACCCGACCAGCCCACCCGACCAGACCGGCACGTCGTGGCCGAAGCTGACCCCCGACCAGGCCGCCGACCTGCTCACCCTCACCCTCGCCGCCCACGACCTACACCCCGCCGCTGCCGCCACGGCGACGGCCTCAGCAGCTCCAGTCCCACCCCAGGACACGGCCCCGCAGCCAGCCGACACCGCCCATCCCGCACCACCCGTCCCGCGCGACGCCGACCCGGCGACACCGGCAGCGGGGCTGCGGGTGCGGTTCACCGTGTTCGGCCGGCCCGCCCTGACCATCGACCACCGCCCGCACAGCGCCGGCCTGTCCGCGCGCAGCCTCGAAATCGCCGCCTACCTCGCCCTGCACACCGGCGGCGTCACCGGCGACCAGCTCGCCGCCGAACTCCTGCCCGACCGCGACCCCACCCGCGCCCGCAACGCCATCTACCAGGACATCGCGAAACTGCGCGCCGCTATCCGCCACGCCACCGGCGAGCCCGCCACCCACTACCTCGCCGGCGACAAGAAGACCGGCTACCGCCTCAACCCCGACCATGTCGCGGTCGACCTGTGGGACTTCCACCACGCCATGGCCGCCGCCGGCCAGGCCCGCGACGACCCCGACCGCATCGCCGCCCTCACCGCCGCCAGCCTCCTCGTCGCCGCACGGCCGTTCGGCGACACGGCCTACGAATGGTCCGCCGCCCCCGCCGCCGACCTCGAACACCGCGCCCTGGCCGCCCTCGTCGACCTCGCCGACCTGCACGCCGACGACCAGCCCGACCAGGCCCTCACCCACCTCGAACACGCGATCAGCCTCGCCCCGCAGGTCGAGGACCTCTACGCCCACATGATGCGCATCCACGCCACCCGCAACCGGCCCGACGCCGTCCGCCGCACCTACCAACGCCTCGTCGACGCCCTCGACCACCTCGGCCTCGACGTCGACCCCACCCCCGAGACCCAGAACCTTCTCGCCCGTCTGCTGCGCCACCCGACCCCACCGCGCTGACGGCCTGACGGCCCCGGCCGGTGTGCTCACCGGGCACGGCGGCCTGGCTGGCGCCTCAGTTCGCCGTCCCCCGCGCCTCGGCCATCCCCGAAGCCCACCTGTCCCACCTCAGGAGACCGCCACCATGACCGACATCGACCGTCCCTGCCCACCGTGGTGCGAGCAACCCGCGGGCGACCTGAACCGGACCCCGGACAGCGCCCTCAACGGCGACTTCCACAGCGGCGAGATCGCCACCATCCACCTGCCCGAAATCTCGGACCTGCGCGGCGACTCGGCGCTCGTAGTGAACGTCGAACAGTACGTCACCAGCAGGATGAGCTACCCGCCCACGATCACCCTCGACCTCGACACCGACGACAGCGTCCCCGTCCTGACCCCCGCCGAGGCCGACGCCCTCGCCGCCGCCCTCCACCAGGCGATAGCCACCGCCACCGAGGGAACACCGCAGTCCGACGACGCGACGGACTCTGCCCGACACCGTCGGCAAACGCACCGCGCTAGCCTGCCACGGCGACACCCACCGACGCGCGGGTAAGACCGGAGCAGCGCAGCGGTCCCTGGCCGCCGGCATCGAGCGCCTTGGCGCCGCCGGAACATCCCGAGAGAGCACTCAGCTACCTCACCCACACCGGCATGGTGCATCGGCGCCGCCCGAGCCCACCGGACTGGCTGCGAGCGTTTGGCTACGCAAGCGAGAGCGAGGACCAAATGCTGGTCGTCGTGAGCACCACGGAGCCGCGCCACGGCCGCCGCGATGTCGCTGGGTTCGAGCACCACCGGGCGCGCGCCGTGCGACCGGCGTGCCCGGTGTCCCGGACCGCCTCCCGGCTCGATCCTGTTTCGTACCAGGCAAAGGCGCAGCGAAGAGGCGCCACAGAGGCACCCGCGCACAGGCTCGCCACGGTGGTGCTCGTATTCACCGACATCGACTCGCCGGATCTTGGCCTGGTACTCATCGCCGGCAGCAGTTGGTACTCGTTGTGACCGACATAGCCAAGCGTTTCTGGTGGATCTGGTTCTGGCGCAGATGTTGGTGCGAGCGCAGTCGATCACAGGGATCCGGGGCCGACGGACCGGGCCACGACTGGCGGAGCGTGTCGCGGTCGGGAACACCGCAAGATCCGCACCGGAGCCGGGTGACCTCGAATAGCTCACAGCCAGCACGGAGTCGCTGTCGGCTCCCGCGCTCGGACAGCGGTGTCCGAGTCCGGCGGCTGGTTGCTGCTCGACGGGCGTTGATGCCGTGGTCGAAGCGCAGTGCACCGGCTTGACGACGGTGCGTCTTAGGCGGATACGGTGGAATCGTGCCGTTTCTCGGCCAGGCGGAGGGGGCGTCGTGACGGAGACGGACGACTCGCAGACCAGCAACGTCCCAACCTGGGACTGGACGAGCTCAACGGGGGACGCCGCCCGGGTGGACCTGCAGACCGATCGGCCGCACTCGGCCCGGATGTACGACTACTACCTGGGCGGTAAGGACAACTTCCCCGCCGACCGGGAGGCCGCGGAGCAGGCGCTGGCCGAGTTCCCGCACGGGCGGACCACCGCTCAGCAGAACCGGGCGTTCATGCACCGGGCGATCCGCTACCTCGCGGGTGAGGTGGGCATCCGCCAGTTCCTCGACATCGGGACCGGCATTCCCACCAGTCCCAACCTGCACGAGGTCGCCCAGCAGGTCGCCTCTGACGCCCGGATCGTGTATGCGGACAACGACCCGATCGTGCTCGTCCACGCTCGTGCGCTGCTGACCGGCACTCCGGGTGGCCGTACCGCCTACCTCGACGCGGATTTGCGGGACGTCGAGGCGATTCTCACGTCGGCCGAACTGCGCGAGACCATCGACCTGACCCGACCGGTCGCGGTGTCGCTCGTCGCGATCCTGCACTTTCTCCCAGACGAGGACGACCCGTACGGCGTCGTCCACCGGCTGCTCGACGCGCTGCCGTCTGGCAGCCATGTGGTGATCAGCCATGTCACCGGCGACTACGCGCCCGAGACCTGGACCCGGTTGATCGAGACCTACCGTGGCCGCGGAATCCCCGCGCAGGCCCGCAGCCTTGACGAGATCGCCCGGTTCTTCGAGGGGTTTGACCTGGTCGAGCCCGGGATACAGGTCGCGCACCGGTGGCGGCCCGACGACTCCGTCCCAGCGAGTTTGACCAACGCCGAGGTCAGCGTCTACGGCGGCGTCGGCCGCAAGAAATGACATAGCTCGCACATCAAAGGGCAGCGAGTGTCGCGATGCGACGGCCCGGCCCGGCGCAACGGAGCCGATACCGTCGCAGCTCTTGCTATGCCCGCACGTCGAGCGCGAAGATCCCGTGCCGGCCGACAGGCCATGCCCCGGGCGTACCGCTGAGTAGGCCCGGGGCGCGGTGCCGGGATTGCTCCTGGTCCGTTTCCCCGGGCCTCTCACCGACTGCGCGGCAGGGACAAGCATCGACGAGGACGACCGACGAGTCTCGCTCGCGTGTTCCGGTGGATCACCGTCGCTGGTGTCGCCTCCCAGCGAGACCTGCACATGATCATGACCTCTGGCCTACGGGTGGGGCGGACCTGCGTGACGGCGCGCGCCGGCCCCGCCCTGCCCTAACCGACCCGACACTGCATGGTTTGACACTGCACGACCCGACAGATACGGTCCTGGGCCATGAACGACTTGGTCGCCATCGGATACCTGATGAAGCGCCTCGGCCTGTCGCGAACCCGCTGCTACCAGCTCACCTGCCGGCCCGGCTTCCCCACCCCGGTCGGCGTCGCCCCAGGGCGGGTCTGGCACAAGACCGCGGTGGACGCCTGGATCTCCGCTCACCGCCCCGAGCCGCAGAAGGCCGACGTGTCGATCGCCGGGTAGCGCAACGCGGACGACCGCATCAGGTGCGCCTTCCTTCTCGGACCGCCACCCAGGCGTGACTGTGTCTCCCGGTCCACCCGCACGACACGGCGGCGCGGCGGCCCGCCGCCGGGATGCCCGTGGTCGCCGAGAGGCGGGCGAAGGACGCACCAGCGCCGTGGTCCCGGCACCAATACATCTTGGTGCCGGGACCACAACGCTGGTGCGGTAGTGGAGCCGGGTTTAGCCGGCGCCGGGCTGGTAGTGCCGCCAGCAGGCGGTCAGCGCCGCGCACGTCGCCGTCATGCCGTAGGTGTCCACGATCTCACGGCCCGGGTCGAAGCCGAGGTACGCGGCGAATCCGGCGGGCACACCGAGGACGTCCAGGGCGGTCTTCCACGCGCCGGACCGGCGCTGCGCGTCGGTCAGCCGGTGATCCCACCGCCAGCGGCCGAGCTGGGCGGCGACGTTGGCGCCGAACAGCCCCGCGTCGGCCATGTCCAGCGTGGACCAGTCGACGATCGACCGCCAGCCGCCCATCAGGCCGAACAGGGCGCCTTCGCGTTCGTTCAGCCAGATGACGCCCCGGCGGGCGCAGGCTTCGAGCACCTTCCCATGCCCGACGGAGACCTCCTCCTTGACGTTCATCCTGGTTGCCCCCGCCCTACCGCCGGGTCCAGGCCGATGATGTTGTAGCGGGCCGCTGGCTCCGGAACGAACTGCCCGGGCTCGAACTCCGCCGAGTTGTAGGCCCGCACGTATCCGGCAGAGGTCGACACCGTGTAGACCCCCGGGGCCACCATGACCATCTGCACGACCGCGTGGACGTCGATACCCGCAGGGCCCTGGACGATCACGGGGTCGAACTGCTGGTACACCGCCATGTCCCGTTCTCCTTTTGTGTGATCATTTCGAGGGTGGTGTCGGCAGGTGCCGTGGGCGGTCCACCGGGGATCCGACGGCCTCCGTGGTCGCGGGGTCGCGGAAGTCGCTGCTGGCGTCGAGGGCGTTCCACCGCCGGAGGGCGTCGATCAGCTGGTCGGGGGTGGTGTCGTAGACGGTGGCGAGGGCGCGTAGGTCGTTGTGGCGGATCGAGAGGACCCGGCCGGCGTAGTCGCCGCGTTCGTGCTGGATCGAGGCGACCCAGCGGCGCAGCGGCCCGGCGTCGGCGGTGGTCAGCCGGGTCAGGGCGGGCAGGTTGAGCACGACGCGGGCCGCGCGCGGCGGGAGGGGGCCGGGCCGGGTGTCGGGCAGCAGGTCGGTCAGGGGGACGTCGTAGAACGCGGCGAGTGCGGCGAGCTTCTCGATGGTGATCATGCGGTCGCCGCGTTCGTAGGAGCCGACCACGCCGACCTTCCACCGGCCGCCGGAGGCGGCCTCGACCTGGTGCAGGGACCGGCCCAGCAGGATGCGGACGGCGCGTAGCCGGGTGCCCACCTCATGGGCGTAGGTGTGGCTCGTGCTGGCTGTGAGCATGGTTGCTCCCTGTGGTGGGGGTGACAGCGAGGAGCGGGGCGGCGGAGACGGCCGAGCTGTGTCGGTCACGTCAGGCATCGGGCCCGACGGGGGCGGACAGCCCTGGCTGGCGCACCGGTCGGATCCGCAGCGGCCTGCGCCCGGCGTAGGAGGCGGCGAGGGTGCCGTGGTCGACGACGACGTCGTAGGCCGTCAGCCAGACCGCGAACCACGGCTCGGCCGGGGCGCCCCGGCGGGCAGATGACTGGCCGCTCTGGGTCGTCGTCGGGTCGAGGCGCAGGGCAGTGGTCCGGTAGTGCCCGAGACGGCCGTTGACCATCGGGCAGGCCCGGGCGGTGTAGGCGGCGCAGGCGGGGTCGACGGCCGGCTCGTTGGTGCGCTGGCGAGACAGGTCCGACAGCCGCAGGAACAGGACCAGCCGGTCGCCGAGGGCACGGCCACACACGCCGCACAGCCGCTGGAGCAGGGCTGTGTGTGCCGCGTCGCGGTCGATCGCGCCGAACAGGTACCGTCCCTCGGCCCGGGCCGTGATCCAGGGGACGGCCAGGCCACCGGCGGTCGGCAGATGGGACAGGGACAGCGGAACGGCCGCCAAGTCGGAGCCAGTCATGACGCGTCCACTCCTCGCTGTGAGGGTGTTGCCGGCCCGGCGGCGTGGGTGAGGGCGGCGGCGAGTTGGCGGGCCTCGTCGGGAGTGAGGTAGGTCGCGGCGACGGTGTGCATCCACGTCGCGTCGAGCCGCAGCAGGATCACCGTCCCGACCTCGGCCGTGTCGGGTCGCAGGGTGATCTGGCTGTCGGCGTGGGTGGTGGTGGTCAGGGTGACGGCGTGGGCGCCGTGATCAAGCAGAGGCATCGCAGGGTTCCTTCACCGAGGGACGGGGCAGGCAGCGGCCCGCCGTGGGCGGGGCGGGCGGCACCGGTGGTGCCGCCCGGCCCGGCCCGTGTGGGCACGCCGTGCGGATGGGGTTCAGGCCGTGGCGGCCGGAGCGGCGGTCTTCGCGTTCGCGACACCGTCGGGGTGCTGATAGCGCCGGGGCGTGTCGGAGACCCGGGCGACGGCGCCTGCGGCGGCGAGGCTGGCTAGGGCGTTGGCGACCGCGCCGGACGACCGGCCGAGTTCGCGGGCGACCTCGCCCGGGGTGAAGGCGACGTCGTCGTTGGTCCGCAGATAGTCCAGGACCTGTCCGGTCAGCTCGCCGGGACGCATCCGCGCGCTGCCGTTGCTGTTGACCCGCGCCTCGCCCGACCCGGTGGCAGCCGGCCGGGCGGCCCGTGTCCGGGGCCGGGCTGTCGCGGGGGCGGCGCCGGTGCGGACCGGGCAGGCCGCCAGCGGGCACGTCAACGCCGCACACACCGGCACCGGATCGTGGGCCGGGGTGGTCGTCGCGGCGGTATCCGCGGCCGGCGGCGGGCTCGGCTCGCCGGTCGCCTCGCCATCGGCTGAGCCTGCGGCCGGTGCGCTGCCCGTGGTGGTGTCCGTGCCGCGCGGCTCGGTCGTCGCTGGCTCGGGCTGCGCGTCGGCTGCGGGGGCATCGGGTTCGGTGGCTGGTGCTGCCTCGGGGAGCGGGTCGAGGTCCGGGGTGGCGGGCGGCTCCGGGGCCGGCGCCGGTGTGGGCGCGGAGTCGGTAGGCGGCTGGGGCTCGTCCGGGGCCGGGTCGTCCGAGCCGTCGGCGGGGGCGGTGTCGCCGGGCGTGGTGTCGTCGGGCCGGTCGTCCGGGACGGTCGGCTCCGGGGCCGCAGCCAGTTCGCCGCCGCCCTCGGCGTCGGCGTCGGTGGTGATGTGGCCGTCGGGGGTGGGTGCGGGGCTGGGCGGGGTGGTGGCGGTCCAGCGGGTGGCGGGACGGCCCCGTCCGGTGGCATCCTGCCCGGCGTGGCCGGCCCGGCCGAGCTTCTCGAGGCGGGCCAGGGACGTGGACGCGGTCGCCCGCGACACCCCGGCCTGGGTGGCCAGTTCCCGGGCGGTCAGGGGCCCGTCGGCGGTCGTGAGGATTTCCAGGATGTCGGCCAGGTCCTCGGGCACGGCCGTGGGCTGGGCGGTGGCGTCGTCGGCCATAGCATTCCCTTCACACATGCGGGGGTGGGATATTTGCGCCCCGAATTTGGGGCGTTTTCAGCAGTACCTCGCCGATCCGCCCGCAGCCAAGAAATTTTTTGAAAAGCTTTCCGGCGCGGCGTTCGGTGGCCGGTTTCATGACTGTTTTCCGGAACCGATTGCCGCACCCATTGCGATCAAGTTATGGTCCGGCCGATCGACCATCCCCCTGCGTGCCCACGACGCGTGCCACCCGAACGCCGGCAGAATTCCTTCCGTCTCTCTTCGGTACGCCGGCTGGCGGTGGGCCGCTTCTTTCCCGTTTCCCTGTTTTGTGTGAGGAGGTTCGGATGGCCTGCCATCACCACCGTCCGCGGGACGCCGTTTCGACGCCGGTCCGGTCCATCGCCGAGGTCGTCGGTTTTCTCGGCGAGGCCGGGTTCCGGCGCCACCCGCTGGGAGGGCTGCCCCGGTTCGTGCGCGCCGACCTCGAAATCGAGATCGGGCATGTTCTCAGCGTCGCCCAGTTCCACCCGTCACCGGCAGACGGTGAGCCGCCGATCCGGGTCCTCGACTGGGTGCTGCTGCTCTCGCTGGAGGATCCGCTGCCGCTGCTGCGCCTCGTCGTCGACCACGCACACGCCACCACACCGGTGGTCTGGCAGGCGGGGACCGAGGTGGGCGGGTGATCGAGGTTGTGGTGATCCCGGCGGACCCGGAGTCCCCGGCCCGGGTGGAAAGCCGGCCCGCCGACGACGTGGCGGGTTTCCAACGTCTCGTCGGCGGTGTTTTCGCACCGGTCTACGTCGACGACAGTCTTTACCTGCTCACCGCGACCGGGGGCCGTCCGGTGAATCCGAGGGCGTGTCTTCTCGCGGCCGTCGTCGACCCGGACCTCACCCACACCGTGCTGCGTGGGGATGTGGTCGCCGTCGGTGGCCACGAGGACGGGTCGGGCAACTCCGCGCCAGGGTGACTGCGAGACCTGTGTGCCCGGCCCGACCGTTTCCAGGTCGTCGAACTCGCCACCCCGAATACCACCGAGCCGGCGTCGCTCGTGGTCGGTGACGTGTTTCTCGGGCTCATGCTCCTCGCCGCGCTGGGGCGCAGCGCGCCGAACAGGAAGTTCCTCCTGCACCGCCGCGACGACGAGAACAACCCCGCGACCGCCACCTGACGAAGCGACTTTCGACGCCGGACCTGCGGACAAACCCCTGCCGATTTGCCAGAGCCAAGGAGCAAAACCCGTGTGCCTCGTTTCGCCTGACCAGCCCGACCCGAGCCAGCTCCCGCCTCTCCCGCAGCGGGTGACCGTCCGCGCGGCCGGCCCCGAGTCGACGGAGGTGATCCTGCGCCCGGGCGCGGACCGGGCCGACCTGATCGACGCCCTGGCCTGGCTCCCCGACAATGCCTACTTCTATGACCATTTCGGGGACGTCGAGCTCGTGTTGGTCTTCCGCCGGATCCCGGCCGGCGGGGCCGCCATCGCCCCCGCGCCGGCCGGTCTGCCGCCGGCCGGCGACCCGGCAGCGGCGGCCGGGGTGCCGGAGGCCGCGAGGGCGGATTCGTCGCTGACCGGGTCTCGCTGATCGGGGCCGGCTCGCGCACGCATGGGTAGGGCCCGGTGGGGACGAATCCCGCCGGGCCCTGCCCGTGCGTGGCCTTGTGCGCCGCGCCGCGCCGCGCCGCATGCGGTGCGGTTGCTACCGGCCGGGAGCCGGGTCGGGCCAGTGGTCGAGGGTGTAGGCACGGTGGCGGACGACGACGGCGGTGCTCGGGTCGCAGCGCTGCGCGTCGGCGACGGGGACAGTGAGGTAGCCGAGGCTCACCCAGGTCCGCGCCCGCAGCTCGGGATGGTGAGGGCCGTGCCGGCGAGTCACGATCAGCTCATGGGCGTGGGAACGGCCCGGGAGGTGCGGTGGCGGGGTGAGGACCGCGCCGACGGGCAGGTCGGCCAGGTACAGCCGGGCACCGTCGGGCAGTCCGGCGGGCGGGCGGTGGCGGGGTAGCCGGTCGCGCCGCATCCAGCGGTGCCGGCTGCCAGGCGGGTAGCCGAACGCGCCGAGGAAGCGGCCGTTCTCGAACACGGCGGCGTGGTCCTCGCCGTAGCGAACCTGTAGCCGGACGGGCCGGTCGTACCCGCCGGCCCGTAGCAGGATCCGGTTGACGTGGTGGCGGTCGGCCCAGATCTGGCGGGCGGTGGTCGCGTCGTGGGCGTCGCCGATGTGCCAGTGCAGCCGGTCGTGGCAGGCCCAGCCCTCGGCGTGCTCGCCGTCGGTGTGGTGCTCGACGCCCCACGCCCGGGCGGGCAGGTTGTAGCCGGGCCCGTGGCCGGGCACCTGGATCTCGACGGCCCGCTCCTGCAGCCAGCGAGCCTCACTGCCGGGGTGGGTCGCCACACCCTCGGGCCAGGCGATCGTGACCAGGTCGGAGATCGGCTGGTAGTCGAGGGCCCGGCCGACGGCGCCGTCGGTGAGGCGGACCGCCTGCTGGTCGAGTCGCATCGCGGGTTCTCCTTTGCGCCGCGGCGGCGAGGGAAGGTGGACGGGTCCCGCTGCCCGGCGAGGGCCGGGCCGCGGGGTGCCGGGCGAGGTGTGGGGTTCAGTGGGTTGGGGTGGGGTCGGGCAGGGTGTGGGGCCAGTGGTCCATCTGGTAGGTCCGGTCGGTGACGAGGACTTCGTCGGCGGGGTCGCAGCGCTGGCCGTCGGGGTCGCGTGCGAGGGAGAGGGTGACCTGGGGGGCGGGCCGGCCGGGGCGGAGGGTGCGCGGTCCGCGCCGGGTGCGCACGAGCAGCGTCTGCCATCGGGTGGTTCCGTCCGCCAGGGCTCGGGGGGCGTCGATCAGCGCGCCGACGGGAAGTGCTGCCAGGGGCAGGCGGGTGCCGTCGGGGACGGTGGTGGGCGGGCGGCGGTGGCGGGGCTCGGCGGGCCGGTGGCGCTGGCCGGGCGGGTAGGTGAAGGCGCCGAGGAAGGTGTGTGGCGAGCGCAGGTGCAGGATCGCGGCGTAGTCGTCGCGGTAGCGCACGACGATCGGGACGTCACGCTCTCCTGACTCCCGGACAATGTTGCTGATCTTGTCGCGGTCGGCCCAGATCTGGGCGGCGGTGGCGGCGTCACCGGCCCGGTGGACGCGCCAGTGGATCCCGTCGTGGCAGCGGTAGGACGGTCGGTGCGGGCCGGTGTCGTGGTAGCGGACGTCCCAGCAGCCCCGGTCGAGGTCGTAGGAGGGGCCGTGGCCTCGGGGCACGAGCCGGACCGGGCCGTATCGGCGGACGGCGCCGTCGGCGGGGTAGGTGACGGTGGCATCAGGCCAGGTGATGGTGAGGGTGTCGTCGAGGGGCAGGTAGGCGATGACGTGGCCGCGCGCGCCGTCGGTGACGCGGATCGCTTCCTGGTCGAGCCTCATCGGGGTGTCTCCTTGTCCAGGCTCACGGCGGGGGCCGGTTGCTCGTCGCCGTTTCGGGGTGGGCGGGTGTCGGGGGCGAGGGTGAGGGCGGTGCGGAAGGCCGGGTCGGTGGTGGGCACCAGGTCCAAGGGGGGTGGCTGGTAGCGGCAGAGCAGCCGGGCGACGGTGTGCTCGTGCAGCCCGACGGTGGCGGTGACCTGCCAGGGATGGCCGGCCCGCGCGCCGCTCCCGCGCAGCCCGGCGAACCACAGGCCGAGGCGGTCGAAGGCGACCTCGACGGCGAACGCGACGCTCGGGAGCAGGACCTCGCGATCCAGCCCGCCTTCGGGCTGGTCGCTGTCGGTGTAGGTGACGGTGTAGGAGCCGCCCCGGTCGAGGACCTCCCTATACGGCGGGGTGAACCGGCCCGGGGTGTCGGGCGGCGGCGGGAGGTAGGCGGCTTCGAGCCAGAGCACCGGGGTGAAACCACCGATCGTGATCGCGGCGGCCACCCCGGTGGCGGGCAGCTCGCCGTCGGTCCGCTCCAGCCGGTCGACGAGCTTCGCGACCGGGCGGTGGGCCTCGTCGATCGCGTCGGCGAGGCTGCGCAGACCGGCCTTGCCGCTGTCGGGCTGGCCGTCGGCGTAGCGGACAACGGTGAACCGGCTAACCATCGCGGCTACGGGCGTGGTGTAGGGCTCGGGGCTCATGGCGGCCTTCTTTCCGTGGGTGTGATCAGCAGGGGGCGCATTGCCGGGGCTGTGGAGCCCCGGGGTTGGGCCGTGAGGGTGGGCGTCCCGCCTGCCCGGCCCGGGGTGGCCGGGCAGGCAGGTTTCCCCGGGGCGGTTAGGCCGTGCGCAGGGCGGTGACGGCGGCGCGGGCGATGGTGTCGACCGTGGCGGCGGGGTCGGTCAGCTGCGTGACCCGTAGGCCGCGTAGGCCGTGCGCGGCGGCTGGGCGGTCGTTGACGGGGGTGAGCCACAGGACGGCGGCACCGGAGGTGGTGAGCCGGTCGAGGCGGAGCCGGCCGGCGTTGGTCTCGTGGGTGTAGAAGTAGCCGTCGGAGAGGACGACGATCAGGCGGGCGGTGCCGGGGCGGGTCAGGTCCAGGGCGCCGTCGAGGGCGCCGAGGGCGCGGGTGAACGCCTCGTCGGTGCCGCCGGTGGGGAAGGTGGTGACCAGGGTCGGGCTCGTGCCGGGGTAGGTGATCGGGCGGACGTACCTCCCGAAGGTCACCGACGCGGTGTCGGCGTCGGGCAGGTGGCTGGCGGCGCGGGCGAGGATCCACGCCGCCGAGGCGACCGGTCCGGCGAAGCGCGACATGGAGCCGGACACGTCGCAGGCGATCCCGACCCGTAGCGGCGGGGCGGGGGTGGTGCGGCTGATCGTGCGGGTGAACGGCTCGGCGGTCGGGACCGCTCCGGCGGCGCGTTGGGCGTCGGCGGACAGCGCGGCGCGCATCCGTAGCCGGCCCGGCGGCGTCGCCGAGGAAATCTTGATGTGGGTGCGTTCGCGCAGGCTCGCGTCGCGTAGCGCGCGGGCGAGGCGGCGGGCGGCGGCCTGCTCGGCGACGGTAGGCGGCCGGGTCCTCGCGGCGGTTGTGCGGCCACGGCCGGTGCGGTTGCCGCCGAAGACCTCGTCTGCGATCTGGCGGGCCGTGGCCTGGGTGCGCTTTTCCGCCTGCTGGGCGGCCAGCTTGGCGGCGCCGCGAGCGGCGGGCGAGGGGAGGGTCGGGGTGGTGTTGGTCAGGTGGATCACGTCCAGCGCCGCCGCGACCGCATCGGCCAGCGGCGAGGGCTGCGCCGGCCCAGGCTCTTCCTCGCCGCCCGCCGTCGAGCCGGAGCCGGTGGGCAGGTTCGGTTCGGCGTCGGGGTCGATGCCGACGAGTTCGCACCAGCGCCGGCCGAGGGCGAGCATGCCGTGGGCGTCGTGGTCGCCGGTGGTGCGGGCTTCGCGCCACACGGCGCGCAACTGGTCGAGCGTGTCCGGGCCGACGATGGCGGCGATCACGGTTTCGAGGTGGTCGGTCTCGGCCGGTTCGAGGATGCCCGCGTCGGTGCGGGCCAGGAGCAGGCCGGCGGTGTGGGCGGCGTCCTGCGCCGTCATCCGCAGCGGCGGCGGCGCGGCCGGACCGGCCGAGGCGGGCTGCGCGGGGACCGCCGGAACGGAGATGGCGGGTGGGGCCGTGGCAGGGTCGGGGGCCGGCGGGGTGAGGTCGGACAGGATGAGTTTGATGGCGGCGGCGCGCAGCCAGCGCCGGTCGGCGGGCCGCTCGGCGAGGTGGGCGGCCTCCATGCGGACTTCCTCGAGCAGGTCGGCGGCGGCGTTCACCGGCGCCGGGGTGTCTTCGGGGGGACGCCAGCGGGAGTGTTCGGCGTGGGCGGCCTCGTGCACGAGCAGGCCCCACAGGGCCGGGTAGCGCTCCCGGTCCGCAGGCGAGGCGGGGAGCAGGGTGGCCGGGTCGAGGCCGTCGAGGTGGGCCGCGTCGATCTCGATCGTGTCGAGGTCGGGCAGGTAGCAGGCGGGGGCGCCGTGGCCGGCGCCCGGGGCGACGGTGACGATCAGCCCTTGGCGGAAGGTTGTGGCCGGGAGGGCGGCGGTGAGGCGGCACGACAGGCCGAGCAGGTCGCCGGTCGTCTCGGTAGGGGCGGCATTCGGATCGGGCTGCACATGACTCATCGGGGACTCCCACAACGGTGAACGGGGATGCGCAGGGCGCGGTGGGGGCGGGGCCTCGGGGGCCCCGGCCGAGGGGAAGACGGACCGGGACCCCTGAGGCGTCGGCGGGCGAGGGGCTAGCGCTTGGGTCCGATGCGGGTGCCGAGGGCGAGGGGGGCCAGTTCGGCGCCGAACACGGTCTTGATCACGGTGGCGACGATGTCGCGGTCCTCGGCGGGTGCGACGCCGAGCAGGTTCGCGGCGGCGACCCGCTCGCCGAGGGCGTCGGCGACCCGCTGGAAGGCGATCAGCTCGCGTAGCATCGGCGCCCAGCCGATCTCGCCTGAGGTGCGGCGTTTCGCGAGGTTGCGGGCCGCGTTCACCGCCCGGGGGCTGATCCCCAGGTCGCGGGCGATGTCGTAGTCGGCCGACACTTCGATCTGCGCGCCGAACCGGGACGAGAGCGCGTCGGTCAGCACGGCCCCGTGGACGCCGGGGTTGTGGCCGCCGATCACGTAGAAGCCGGGGGCGGCGGTGATCGTCTCGCCTTTGTGGGCCTTGACGACGATCTCGCCTCGGCCGTCCATCGCCGGGTAGACCACCGCCAACACGGCGGGTGAGATCAGGGTGGCGTCGTCGATGAACAGGCAGCGACCTTCGAGCATGGCGCGGATCAGCGGGCCGTAGACGAAGGTGTAGCCACCGCCCGGGTCCTGGGTGTACTCGCCGACGAAGTCCGCCACCGTCGTATCGCCGTCCCCGGCGACGGTGATCAGGTCGGGGTAGGCGGCTTCGACGAGGCTGGTCTTGCCGGTGCCGGGCGGGCCGTAGAGCAGGACCGGTACCCCGGCGGCCCGTAGCTTGCGCAACGCCTCGACGTCGGGCAGCCCGGCCAGCTCCCGGGACCGGTAGACACCTCCGCCCGGGCGGCGCACCGCCCCCGGTGGCAACGGCGGATCCGGCACCGGGACCGGCGCCGGTGTGCTCGGCGTGGCCGTCGCTGGTGCGACGGGCGGGGCCGGCACGGCTGGTGCGGCGGGCGGGGCTGGCTTCGACGGGCGGGGCCGTGGTGCGGCCGGTCGTGGCGGCGCGGCGCCCACGGCGGCGCCCGCCGTCGCCGCCGTCGCGGTGAATCGACGCGGCCTGTCCGTGGTCTGCTTCGCCGCGCCGGACGCGGCGAGCGCCTCCAACGCGTTGCCGACCGCCCCGGACGACCGGTCTCCCAACCCCCGGGCGATCTCGCCCGGGGTGTGCTCGCCGGGGTGGGTGTCTAGGAAGGCGGCGACCTGCCGGCGCAGCTCGCCGGGAGACAACCGGCCCGCCTTCCCCGACGCGGCCACCGGTGCCGGCCCGGCCGGGACGGCGACCGGCGGTGCAGGCGGTGGATCCGCAGGAGGGATGGCCGGGACGAAAGGCGTCGCACTCGCAGCCGGGTCAGCGCCAGGGTGGGTGGTGGTCGGTGGTGGGGTGGCCGAGGGTTCGGCGGTCATCGTGATCTCCAGGCACGGCAGAAGGCGGGCGGGTGGGCGCAGGTGAGGGCGCGGCCGGCGGGCGGCGCAGCCCGTGGCGTTCAGGAGCTGGGGGTGAGGGCGTCGTCGTCCGATGACTCGTCGGGCAGGGTGAGGACGAGCCCGTCGTCGATCTCGAAGACGGCTCCGCCGACGGTGCGGGTGTTCAGGTGATCCACGGCGGCGCAGGCCAGCTCCCACAGCCACTCGGACAGGTCCGGCTCGCCGTGGCGGCATCCGCCGCCGTCGGGAGGCAGCTGTTCCCAGGCGTCGAGGGCTTCCCGGTCGTCGCGGTCGAGGTCCAGGCCGTGGGCGACGGCCAGCCGGATGATCGATACCGAGAGCTCGTCGGCGGTGCGCAGGGCGGATCCGTCGAGCCAGGCTCCGGCCAGTTCGGGGCCGAACCGTTCGGCCCGGACCGGTTCGGCGGGCCGGTCGACGACGGGGCACAGCGGCTGCCCGTCTGTGTGGGACCAGGTCCCGTCGTCGCGGCCCGCCACCGGCGGTACGGCCGGGCGGCGGGGGATGGCCTGCTCGCCGCATTCGGGGCACACCATGACCTGGGTGGCGGTGGCGGGCATGGGGGCACCTCCTTCAGGAATGCGCGGGGAATGGGATTCCGGAATTCGGCCGGGAAAAGGTTTCCCTTTTCGCCGTTCGCCGTGTTCGGTATTTCGTTGGCACAACGTTAGCTCTGGACACGGACGACCGGAAGCCCTTTTTCCATGACTCTTTTCCGCATTTCCATGACTTTTTATCTGGGCCATCGTAGAAAGTCATGGAAATGTGGTTGCGAAAAGGCGGCCGGCGAGGTACGCGCACGCGCGCCACAGGTATTAGACGGAAAGAGTCTTGGACAATTGGATTGCCGGGCCGCATATCCGGGAGTTAGGATTCGGGCATGACGATTCGCACGCACGGAACGCACGCCACCGCCGCGTGCCGTGCGCGTGGCCGCGCGTCCGGGCAGCGCGCCTTTCCGGGCGCCGTGCCGAGCGGCGCGTGCCCGGCGCGGCTCGCCTTCGCGGCCGCGCCGCGCCGGGCCGCCGGGTCGGGCCGGCGGGCCGGTGAGGCCGACGGGCGGCCGGAACACGTGGGGCGGGCGTCCGCCCCGGTAGGGGTGGGCGCCCGCCGCACGTGTGACGGTCGCCCGTCGGCGAGTCTGGCCGCCCTGGCGAGCCCCCTGCGGGCCGCTGGCCTGGGCTTTTACCGGGCGATTCGTCCTCGCTCTTAAGAGCGAGGGGTCTTTCGTGGGTCTTCCTTGCCCCTAAGGAGGGGTCTTTTCGCGCGCCTGGCTGTGCAGGGCACCGTCGCCGGCCGCGCTCCGCGCAGCCGGCAGCGCAGCGGGGCCTGGCGGTGGCGCGCCGGGGCTCGGCCGTGGGGTGCCACCGGCCCGCAGCCATACCTTCGACCGGGGTGGACGGCCCGTGCCGGTGGATTGCCGTTTCCAGGATAGCTCCATTCCACGCTACCGGCCGCGCGCGATTTCCTGGATTCTGGGAATTCACCGCCAGCGTGGCTGCGCGTCGAACAGCCGCCCGGTCGTGCACCTGTGGCGTCGCAATCTAAGCCGGACCGTGAGGCGAGGAGATAGGCCACGCCAACCACACTCCATCCGACCGTATCCGCGACACCCGGCCAGCCCAGGTCTCCGAAAGGGGCACGCGGCGCGGAACGTCGAGGAATCCGGTTGGCGCACGTGCGGGGATTGTTCGAGCGCCGGGGGTCTATGCCTGGTCGCTGGGTGGTCGGGGAAAGGGTGCCGCCTGGTCGTCGCCGGTGTCGGTGGTAGTGCCGTCGTCGTCGGGTGGGGTGGGGGTGCCGTAGCGGTCGGCGAGCTGGCTCAGGGTGGCGCGTCGGGTGGCGTCGAGGGGGAGCCAGACGGCGCGGGCGGGGTCGAGGTCGGCGGGTTCGCCGCCGGGCTTGGCGGCGGAGACGGGGGTGGGGCTGGCGGTGATGACCGGGACGGCGCCCTGCGGCGCGGCACCGGCGAGGCGGGCGCGCAGCGCGGCTTCCCTCCCGGCGGACGGCAGCCACAGCAGCAGCGGGCTGGAGATGCCACTCGCGGTGGCGAGGCGGGCGTAGCCGGGCAGCTTGCCCACGACGCGGGTGAGGGGTTCGGTGCCGGTGTCGTATTCGACGTGGAAGTCGAGGCGGCGTTTCGGGGTCTGCCAGGTGCCGTAGCCGTCCGGGCGGATGAACGCGCCCCACAGCGCCGCCGACCGGGCTTCGGACCACCAGGCCGTCAGCCCCTCGCCCGGGGGCAGCGTGCGGCTGGCGTGGGCCCAGGCGGTGAACAGGCCGTTGGTGCCGACCAGGTGTGCCAGCCGTGGGGAGGTGAGCAGCGTCAGGAGCTGGTCGCGGCGGTAGCCGAGGTCGGCCAGGCTGCCTCCGTGCTGCGCGGCGAGGAGGCGGGCGCCGGTGGGGCCGAGGGTGTAGTGGTAGGGGCCGGTGGTCGGGCCGTGGTAGCGCCGGGCCCGGTCGAGGACGTCGAGGCGGTGCAGCAGGGACAGCCGGGCTTGGGCGGTGCGGGGGTTGGTGTAGCAGAGCCGGCCGATCTGGGCGCCGGTGAGGACCTGGTGTTCGGCGAGCATGGCCATCAGCCACCGGTCGCGGGGTGTCAGCCGGCTGGCGACCTCCCACAGCAGCCGGTCGCGTGACGGCGGCCGGGGCGGGCGCCGGGCCGTCACGCCGCTCCGTCCGTCGGGCGGCGGCGGGGGTCACCGGCCGGTGCCGGTCCGGGTGTGGCGGTGGCGAGGCGTCGGCGGGCGGCGTGGCGCAACGCGCTTGCCCGGTCGGGAACGGCGGCGGGCAGCGGCCGGGTGCGGAGGGTGAACGCGGCGGTGTCGGCGGAGTGGACGACGAGGCGGGCCGCGGCGGTGAACGCGGGCAGGTGGGAAAGGTCGTGGTCGGACAGGACGGGTTCGGTATGCCGGGCCAGAGTCCGGGCGTCCTGCGGCGAACAGGCGAAGACGATTTTGGTGCGGGCGTTGGTCGCGAGCGCGTCAGCGAGCTCGGCCGGCAGCTGGCGCAGGTGCTGATGGGCGAGGGTGAGGCCGAGCCGGTAGCCGCGGGCCTCGGCGAGCAGGTCCTCCACCGAGCCCGGAAGCGTCAGGAAGTTCTGGCATTCGTCGAGGTAGCAGCCGGCATCAGGGCGCTGTTCGGGTGGGCGGCGTGCTCGGGTCAGGACGGTTTGCCAGACCTTGGCGAGCACGATCGAGCCGACGATCTGGCAGGAGTCCTCCCCGACGGTGCCTTTGGGGATGCGGCACAGCAGCAGGCCGCCGTGGTCGAGGACGTCGACGAGGTTGACGGTGGACGGGCCGGCGGCCAGCGCCTGGCGGGCGAAGCGGCGCAGCAGCAGGGCGCGCAGCTTGTTCAGGACGGGGCCGATGGCCTGGGCGCGGGCGCCGTCGGACAGCTCGCCGTACCAGCTCCAGAAGCCGGCCAGGATCGGGTCGGTGATCCCGGTGGTGGCTTTGCGGCGGGCGGCACTGTCGGTCAGGACGGTGACGACGTCGAGCAACGTCGGCACCGCCCCGGCGGCGGTGTGGGGCCGGGTGAGCAGGGTCAGGCAGGTCGCGCGTAGCAGGTCGTCGGTGCGGGGACCCCAGCTGTCGGCCCAGATCCGGCGGAAGATCCCGACGAGCTGGTCGGTGGCGAGGTCCGCATCGGGGCCGTCGAGGATGTTCAGACAGGGTGGTGGGGCATTGTCGTCGGGGTCGAGCAGCACGACCCGGTCGGCGACGTCGGCGGGCAGGCGGGCGAGCAGGTCGTTGACGAGGTCGCCTTTCGGGTCGATGACGACGGTGCCGCGGCCGGCCGCCACGTCGTCCAAAATCATGTTGGCGAGCAGGGTGGACTTGCCCGACCCGGTCGCGCCGAGGACGTGGACGTGGTGGCGGGCGTCGGCGACCCGCAAGCCCACCGGGCGGCGCCGCCCGGCGTCGGTGTCCCCGAGGATCTTCACGTCGGTCCCGGCGTGCGGGATCGCCCCCGGCGCGGCCACCGCCGCCGCCCCGGCCCGGTCCAGACCCGGCACCGCGGTGTCGAGAGGAAGGTGCGCGAGGGCGGCGAGTTCGTCGACGCCGACCAGCCAGCCCGCACCGAGCCGACGGCCGGCCAGGACCGGGGCGGGGCGGGGCAGGCGAGCGCGGCGCAGGTAGTTGTGGCCGGCGTAGAGCGCGAACGCGGCGGCCAGGGCATGCGCCCGGCCGCGCAGCACCCGCTCGACCTGCCGGGCGTCGTCTTTTCCCACCGGGTGGTCGGTGGCGGCGGCGTAGCGGACGGCGACGGCGAACCGCGGGCCGACGGCCTTGACGCCGATCGCCCGGGACGCTGCCGACTCCTCCGGCGGCGTCGGTACCCGCCCCGCCCGGGCTCCGGTGCGGGCCCGGCTGTGTCCGGTGAGCAGATCGAAGGCGGCTGGTAGCAGCCCGGCGAGCGGGCTCGGGGGGTGGTGGCCGCGTTGGCGGGCGGCGTCGCGCCGTGCGGCGGCGAGGCGGCGGCCGGTCACCGGCCGGGCAAGGACCTGGATGACGGCGCGCTGATCGTCGCCGAGGTCGGCGGCGGCGGCCAGCAGCGCGCGGACCGGGTCGCCGCCGGGGTCGGCGCGCAGCGGCAGGACGTCGCGGCGACCGACGTGCAGCCGGCCCCCGGCCGCCACCGCGTGTGCGGGTAGTGGGGGTTGGGCGGGGCGGGTCTCGGTGCGGGCGCCGGGCCAGGCCGCCTGCACCGCCCGTTCCACCAGCCCCGGGGGCACCGGGCCGGGTACCCAGAGCCGAAACGCCGTCCCCGTCTGCCCGGCGACGACCTCCCAGCCCACATGCGGCTGACCGAACACCAGCCGGGGAAGCCACGGGCGCAGCAGCCCGGCCATCTGCCCCCAGAACGCGGCGGCCGCCTCCGGTCGCACCTCGGGCGGGACGAGGACCTCGACGGTCCGGGCCCCGGCGGCCATCCGGGCCTGCCGGTAGCGCGCGACTGCGGCCCGTGCCACCCCGGCCAGCACAGCCGCTATCACCAGGACCGCGGCGAGGAGAGGACCGTGGCCGTCGGTGAGCCGGTCGACCGGTGCCACCCACGGGGCCAGGACCCCGACCGGGTCGTCGACCAGCCCCGACCCGGCCGAGGGCGGGGAACAGCAACCGAGCATGACAAACCTCCACAGCGAAAAGCGCCGAAAGGCGCGCGGGAAGCGGGGCTGGGCTGGGGATCGCCACGGTGATGGCCCCCCGCGGGGCCGGTTAGCAGGGGTCGGCGTCGTCCGCGGGCAGCACGGCCGGGCGTCGTGGACGAGCCCGACGGGCGGCCGTGGACGTTGCCGGCAGGCTGGGTGCCGGACCACGGCCGGCAGCCTCGGCGGGATCTGTCGTGATCAGCGCGTGCTCGGCCGGCGAGGCGACGGCCCGAAACGCCGCCCGACGTCCAGGGCCGGCCAGCAGGAGCGCGTCCCCGGGCCGGGCGGACAGCAGGTGGGTGGTCTCGCCGTCGGACAGGGCGAACACGTCGGCGACCTGGGCGGCGGCGGAGCTGTCCTGGCGGAGCAGGACGTGGGTCGCGGCGTTGGCGACGACCGCCCGGCCCAGGTCGCTGCCGAGCAGGTCGGCGGCGTCCTGGGTGACCACGGCCAACCCGGCCCAGTGCTTGCGGCCGGCCTTGGCGAGCTGGTGCAGGAACCGGGCCCCGGCGGGATGGGCCATCAGTAGCCATGCCTCGTCGACCACGACGAGGCGCCGGCGGCGCCCGGCGGGGTCGGCGACGCTGCGCCAGATCGCGTCCAACGTGAGCAGCATCCCAGTGGCTTTGAGCTCGTCGGGCAGATGACGCAGCGAGTACACGACGAGGTGTCCCTCGGGGGTCACCGTCGTCGAAGATGCGAACAGGGTCCGGTGGGTGCCCTCGACGAACGGGCCGAGCCGCCCCGCCAGCGCCGTCGCGGCCGGGTCCGGGTCACCGGCCAGCGCGGTCGCGACGTCGCGCAGCAGCGGCGCCGGCCGGGTCCAGGTCGCCGGGTCGGCGGTGATCCCGGCGTCACGGTAGGCGGCCAGGATCGCCCGGTCCAACGCCGCCCGCCCCGCCGCCTCCACCCCGCCGGCCAGGCTGCCGGTGTCGCTGGTGAGCAGGGTGGTGACCAGGGTGTGGCAGAACAGCGCCCGCCGGGTGAGCAGGTCCGGGTCGCCGTGGCCGTGGGCGGGCAGGTCGAGCGGGTTGAGGGTGACGCCAGGGGTGCCCAGGGGCAGGTAGGTGCCGCCGACGGCGGCGGCCAGCGGGGCGTACTCGTCCTCCGGGTCGACGACCGCGACCTCGACGCCCTGGTAGAGCGACCGCAACACGTCGAGCTTCGTCAGGTACGACTTGCCGGCACCGGAAGCGGCCAGAGTGACCGAGTTGTAGTTCGACTGCGCCCACCGGTCGTGCACGACCAGCCCGGCCGAGCGCAGGTTCGTCCCATAGACGACCGGCCCGGCCCCGGGCCGGTGCGGGTCGGGCAGCGCCAGATCGGGGGTGGAGAACGGGAACCCGGCCGCGAGCGCCGCGGTGTCCATCGTGCGGCGCAGCCGCAGCAGGTCCGACCCGAGCGGCAGAGTCGACGCCCAGCCGGCCAGAGTGCGGAAGGTGGCGGGTTGGACGGCGAGCAGCAAGCTGTGCGCCAACGCGGTGACCCGCGCCTTCTGTTCGCCCAGCTGCTCGGGGGTGTCGGCGTAGACGGTGAGGTAGAGCCCGAGCGTGAACAACTTCGCCTCGCCACGCGCGAGCCGGCCCGCGAGCTCGGCGGCGTCGAACGACGCCGCATCCACCAGCGGGTCCACCAGCCGGCCGGCTGCGGAATCGGCCCGGCGGCCGGACTCGAGGCGAGCGAGCTGGCGGCGCAGCCGCAGCGCCGCGACCGGCGGCGAGATCGGCTCCACATGCAGCGCCACATCCAACCGGCCCGGGTAGGACAGCAACGGCTCCAACCAGCCCGGCCCCACCTCACGCGGATAGCCGACCACCACGACCGTCGCCGCACACACGTCGCCGATCTCCAGATGCCGCGCGGACACCCGCAGCCCGGGCGGGGTGAACAGCAACAGCCCGCCACCCGACGCGCTGCCCTCCTGCCGCCGCGACCGACGCCCGCCGCGCCGGTTCATCGGCCGACTCCGGACACCGGGTCGGACAGGTCACGCCACCAGTCGGACGGTGGGCCGGTGACGGTGCCCGCCGCGGTGACCGGCCCGGTCAGGGGTGGGCCGCCAGGGTGGGCGAGCTCGGCGAGCAGCCCGGTCACCGCCGCCGCGTCCAACACCCGTACCACCGCGCCCGTCGGGGCCAACAGCACCGCGGCCTCGTCCAGCCGGCGTACCGCCCGCCCGGCGGCGGCCTCGACGCCGCCTCGGCCCCGGCCCGTGGCGGGCAGCGGTTCGCGGGCGGTGAGCAGGATCTGGCGAGCCAGCAGCGTGCGACCCGCGGCCAGCTCGTCGAGGAAGGCGGCATGCCCATCCGCGGCGGCGGCCAACGCCGGATCCGGTAGGCCCGCCGCCTGGCCACGCAGCCGGGCGAGGTGGTCGACCAGCTGCACAGGAGTGGCCCGCACGGTGATCTGCAGCGGGCCGGACAGGGCGTTGAGCAGCCGGCCGAACGCCGCCGCCGTCGCCGCCCGCTCCCCCGCCGACCCGAGCGTCAAGGTCACCCCGTCGACCTCGGCGAGCACCGCGACACCGTCCACGCCCAGGTCGACCACCCCGGCCGCATCCACACCCGAGGCCAGCGCCCGGGCCGGGGCGACGGCCCGCGCCGCCTCCACATTCGGCAGCCAGCCCGCCGACGGTGGGACGTCGTCGCCGTCGGTGGCGGGCAGGTGAAGTTTCGGCTGACGGGCATAGGACGCGGCGGCGGCCACATACCGGTCCGCGGGCAGCCCGCCCCACCGGCCGAGGGCCAGCGCGATCCCCGCCCCGGCGACCGGCACACACAACGCCGCGACCACCGCCACCGGCAGATGCGGTGACAGCAGCCAGAACAGGCCCACCGCCGCCAACACCCCCGGAGCGACCAGGGCCAGCTGGCGGGCGGTCAGCCCCGCCAACACCCGGTCCGGCACATGGATATCGGCGGGAATCCGTACCCGCCCGTCGCCGCCCCCGGCAGACCGGGCGGGAAGCGCAGCGGCCCCAGACGTCGAAGGATCAGAACCACTCATCGAAGATCACCCACAGGAGGAGGAGAAAGACATGCGGAGAGGGGAACGACCTCGGGCAGCGCACGCACCGAGGTGGCTGGACGCCGGCCGCAGGAACGGCCGCGCGCAGGAGACAGCCGGCCCGGCAGGAGAGGCTGGGCCATCCACACCCACCAGGCAACGGGCAACGGGTGCCGGGTGGGTGTCAGGCGGCGAGGGCGGTGGCGACGCGGCGGACCGTGCGGTACTGCACGAGCGTCAACAGCGCCGGCCGGCCCGCGCCGGTCGCGCGCAGCACCAGCTGTAGCACCCAGCCCTGCAGCCGGATCGCGACGTAGAACAGGGCCCCGGCGGCCAGGGTGTTCAGCAACGCGTCCGTGCTCGGCAGCCACACCGGCCGGTCATCGGCCGACAGCAGCACGCTGGTGCCGAGCAGCAGCAGGAACGACTGGCCGACCTGCACGGCCAGGCAGCCGCCGAGCGCGCGCCACCACAACGTGGCCAGCCCCTCGGTCCACGGCAGCCCGTGCCAGATCAGCATCAGCGGGCCACCGACCGCCAGCACCATCATCACGACCATCCGGACGATCCAGCCAATGATCAGCGCCACTGCGAACGCGAGGACCGCGAGCTCCAGCAGCACGAGGTAGACCGGAACGCCGACGCCGACCGCCAGGTTCGACAGCAGCAGGCTTGTGATCCCCTCGGCGCTCACCTGCTGGCCCACGATCGCCCGGGTCAGCCCGTTGGCCAGCGCGCTGCCCCAGCTCATCGCCAGCAGGCTCAGATGCGCCGTCGCGAAGGCGACGACCATCCGCGGGGCGAACTCCCGGGCCATCGCCCGGCCATGCACCACGCCCTCGCCCATCACCGCGAGGCCGCCGACGGTCAGCACCAGCAGGAACAGGCTGTCGGCCATCAGCAGGCTCGCGCCCCACAACTCGCGGATCCGGTCCTGGTCGGTCACATCCGGGGTCGAGAGCACGGTGCGGCCCACCAGCCGCAGCACCGGCTGCGCGGCGTCTTTGGCGATCCCGGCGAACCAGTTGTTGAATGCCTGCCCGACGCGGTCGGTGACATTCCGCAGTCCCGGCAGCCAGTCAAACCACCCACCCCCACCCCCACCGCCGTCGTCGTCGCCGGTGGGGCTGGCAGGTGGAGTCGTCCCCACGGCAGGAGTAGTCGTAGCGATGGGGGTGGGCGTGGCAGCCGCCGCCGTCGGCGTCGCTGCCGGGCTGGCTGTCGCCGGTGGCACGACGCCCGCCGATCCGGCCGTGCCGGTGGCCCCGGCCGGAGCTGAACCGGCCTCGGCGACCAGGCCGGCGACCACCACCAGGGCGACCACCGCCGCGAGCACGGCCCGGCGCAGCCACCTTCTCGGCCGCCGTAGCCGGCCGCCGCCGCGGTCAGGCCGGCGGTCGGCCGCGGGGGCGGCCCTGCGGATACCCCGGCGGCGGGGGCGGGCCGGGGTCGGCATCAGCCACCGACCACGGACCGCAACGCCGTCAGGAACAACGGTGCCAGCACCGCCAGCGCGTAGCCGACCCCGGCGTTACGAAACGACCTCTTCGCCGCGTCGACCTCGCCAGGGTCGCCGTCCGCGCCCATGTAGCGCACCGCGCCGATCGTGAAGAACAACGTCGCGACCGCCGCCAGAAAACCCATGATCCAGTTGCGGAGGTTTGTGATCACCTGGTGCAGGTCGGTCTCGCGCGGGGGCGGTACCGGCAGCGGCGCCCCCGGCACCCCCGCCGCCGACGCCCAGCCCAGATCCCCGAACAGGACCCAGAACTGCACCGCCATCACCACCAACAGCCCGGCCACCACGACCAGCCCGCGCATCCGCCACACCCGCCGCGACACCGGCGCCTCCGACCGGGGCGGCGGCCCGGCACCCCAGGCGGCGATCAACACCAGGCAGGCCGCCAGCGACGCCGCCACCACCGGCCGGCCCAGCACCAGCCACCACATCACCACTCCCGGCCGCGCCGCCGTCTCTTCCAGGCCGGCGACCATCCACACCCCGCCGACCACACTGACGACCGCGGCGAACCAGCCCCCGGCCAGCCACCAGCCCGCCAGCCGCCGCCACACCGCGCCGACCACCCCCGGCACGCGGCCCCAGACGCGGGAACCCTCCTGCGAGGCCGGGGCGACCGGTTCTGCCACCGGCAACCGCGGCCAGGTGCTGTCCGGCAGGTCGGCTTCCCGGCCGCCGACACCCGCATCGGCCTGGCCACCGCCCTTCCACACCTCGGTCCGCTCCCCAACCGGCGGCGAGGACGGCCGCCGCGCGTCGGGCGCCGCGGCAACGTCCCAGCCGACGATGCCCCCGTCCGGCCGGGCGACGCTCCCGTCCGCTGGCGTCGGCGGTGTGGTCTGCTCCGCTGGGGGGAGCCAAGACGCGCCGGTGGACGGGCTCTGCTCCTGCCCGGCCCCGGGGCCGATGTCCGGGCTCATCGGGCCAGGCCCTTCGGGGCGAGGCGGCCATCCAGGACCGCCCGGGTCAGCCGGCCCTCGGCCTTGGCCCGCCACACCGCGAGCTCCTCGGCGGCGTCCGGATCCATCCCGGCCAGCGACCGGCCCGCCAGCCGCGTCTCGACGATCAGCCGGTGCTCCAGCTCGCTGAGCAGCCCCGCCCGCAGCGCCCGGTCCAGCACCCGCGCCGGCCCCGGCCACCACGGCGACGGCGGGATCGCCTCCACCACCGGCAGGTACATCGCGAACGACAACGCCGCGGCGTTCTGCCCGGCCAGCGTCAACCCCGCCCGCAACCCCGCCCACAGCAACGGCGCCTCCCGGGTCGGCAGCGAAGTCCGCCGGGCCTGGCCGACGAAGCCAGCCAGCACTTCGCCCTCGATGTCCACCCGCTCGCCGACGGCAGGGGCCAGCACGCCCGCGATGTGCCGCAGCGGCGCCATCGCCAGCCCCACCGCGCCGATCAGCGACGCCGCCTCGTCGCGCCGCGACAGCACCGTGCTCCACACCGCGTCCCGCGCCGCGGCGGGCAACGTGGGCTGGGAGAACAGCACCCGCAGCTCCCGCAGACCTATCCGCCGCTGCGGCAGGGCCGCATGCACCGTCCGGCCCTCCAGGGCCAGCCCCGGCGGGGTGTCGGTCAAACTCAGAAACGTCTTCTCGGCGACATCCAACGCCGACTGGTCGCCGGTCTCCGTCGTCATTCTCGAGAACTCCCGTCCATGCTGGGCGAAAACTGACGGACCTAGCACGCCACACCCCATCTGAACGTGATCTGAACCCGGCCCCGGTCGGGCCGCGACCAGCGGTTTTCAGGAAGAAAACGCCACGGCTTTCAGATCACATTCAGAGGTCTCGCAGGCCACGGACGGGCCGACCGGTTTTACCGGCGGAAAGGCTCCGGAGAAATTTCAGATCACCTTCAGCCAGGCCGCGGTGGAATAGCCGGTGCATGCCACCAGGCGGCGCCTGCGCACGCCCACCCCTGTCCGCCAGCCGGACTCGGGTACGCGGCGCCCGGCGTTCCGCCGCCACCACGGGAGCGTCGTTCCCCTTGCCAGCGCCACACCTCGCCGACCTCGGCGAACCCACCCGCCTCGTGCCGCTGACCGTGTGGGCCATCCCCACCCCGGCGCCCGCCGGGGTTCTGCCACCGGCCGCGGCGGCCCGCGCCATCGCGACCTTCAGCCAGCCGGGCGACCTCGTCCTCACTCACGGCGGCCCGGGCACCCTCGCCGACGCCGCCAACTACCTACACCGCCGCCACCGCACCCACGACCCGGCAGACCCGGACACCCCGCGCGGGCACGGCCGCACGGCCGGGCTGGTCATCGACCACCCCACCCCCACACAGCCGACCGTCCTGCTGGCCCGGTTCGCCCACCACGTCGCACGGCTACGCCCCGGCGGTTTCCTGCTCACCGTCCACTCACCCGCCGCCGGCCCGCACGACCCGCTGGCCGCCGCGATCCTCGCCGCGCAGGCAGCCGGGCTGCGCTACCTGCAACACCTGATCGTCCTGGCCGTCCCGATCACCGGCGGCCGGCTCGCCCCACCCCCTGCGCCCCGCGGCCACAGCGGGCGGCTGCTGGTCCCTGCCCATCTCGATGTCGCGGTCTTCACCACACCCGGAGGCAGCCATGCCTGACCCGACGACCCCGGCGCCGAGGCCGCTGACCGTCTGGGCGACCTCCCAGGACCACCCCCGGGTCCAACGCCGCGACCGCTACACCCCCGCGAGCACCGCCCACCCGGCCAAGATGCTCCCCGCCCTCGCGGCGCACCTCATCGCCACCTTCACCCAGCCCGGCGACCTGATCCTGGATCCGATGTGTGGGATCGGGACCACCCTCGTCGAAGCGACCCACCTCGGCCGCCACGGCATCGGCATCGAATACGAACCCCGCTGGGCCAGCACCGCCCGAACCAACGTCGCTCTCGCGCGCAGCCAGGGCGCCACCGGTCAAGCCGCCGTCCTGACCGGGGACGCCCGCGACCTCGCCGACTCCGCCCGCCCCATCCCCGACATCGCCGGCTTTCCGGCGGCGGGAAACGTCGCGCTCATCCTCACCAGCCCGCCCTACGGGAAAGCCACCCACGGCCAGGTCGACGCCGACCGGGAAAACGGCGTCCACAAACGCAACTACCAATACGGAACACCCCGCCGAGGAAACCTCGCCGACGCCGACCTACCCGGCCTCCTGGACGGATTCCAAGCCATTCTCACCGCCACCACCACCCTGCTGCGCCACGGCGGACTCATCGCCGTCACCGTCCGGCCCTACCGCCACGACGGCGCCCTCGTCGACCTCCCCGGCGCCATCACCACCCGGGCGCCCGCCTCAGGACTGGAACGCGCCGACCGCGCCGCCGCCCTCCTCGCCGGCCTACGCGGTAGCGGCCTCGTCCCGCGCACGACGTTCTTCGCGCTGCACAACGCCCGCACCGCCTGGGCGCACGGCACCCCGCTGCACGTCATCGCCCACGAAGACGTCCTCCTGCTCCAACGCCCCACCACAGCGACGACCGACACCCCGCCCGGCGGCAATCCCGACCCGGTCTGAACCGGCCCCGACCTGGCCTTTCAGGAACCGGCGGGGCGTCGCGCCGGTACCTGAAAGTGATCTGAAACAGGGTGCGCGCACAACCACCTTCAGATCACTTTCAGATCATCTTCAGGCAGACCCAGAGCCGGGCCAGACGTAGAGCACCCAAGCCCACCCGCAGGTCGCGCCCGGCCCGGCCGGGACGCCCACCGTCCGGCAGTACGCACCCGCCGTGGGCGCCACCAGACGGCCGGGGCCGCGGCCACCCGGGCCGGGCCGCGCCTGCGGGGCCGGCCGCATGCCCGGGGCCGGCCGGCGCCTCGTACCACCCCGACTCGCAGATCCAGGGGCGATGATGAAAACGTGGACAGCCGCGGAAATCCGCGGCCTGGGCGTCGTCGTCGGCATCGTGACCGCCGGAGAAATCCTCGGCATCGGCCGCAGCAACAGCTACACCCTCGCCCGCCGCGGCGCCTTCCCCGTACCCGTTCTCAAAATCGGGGGCCGATACCGCGTCCGGACCGCCGACCTCGTCACCTTCCTACGCCTCGACATGAATCCAACCCCGGCCGCTTGACAGCAAAAACATGGCGAGCGGTAATCGGCGCCGGAAACGACGATTCCCGCCCGATTTCCCGACCGGCCGGGAACATTCCCACCGCACATCGAAGGCCGAACAATGGATGGGAAGATTTACAAACGGTGCGGCTGCCGCGACACGAACGGCCGCCAGCTCGGCAACCGCTGCCCGAAACTCCGCCGCAGGGGCGGCGCCTGGAGCTCTGGCCACGGCCGCTGGGCCTACCAGGTCGACCTGCCCGAAGCCCCCGACGGGCGCCGCCAGCTCGCCCGCCGCGGCGGCCTGACCAGCCAGACCGCGGCCGAAGCCGAGATCGGCGTCCTACGCGACCTGGTCGCCATCGCCGACGCTGACGACGTCACGACCCGCCAGCGGATCGTCCAGCTCATCCTCGACACCCTGCGCGCCGGCCAGCCGCTGCCCGACGTCGCCGACATCCGGCGGCGCTACCAGCGCCGCGCCGACCTCAACCCGACCATCACCGTCGCCGACTACCTGGCCACCTGGCTCGCCGGCCGCCGCACCATCGGCACCTCCACCGCCGCCGGCTACGAGGCCAACATCCGCCTACACCTGAACCCCGCGATCGGCCATGTGCGCCTCGACCGCCTCACCGTCGCCCACCTCGACGACATGTTCGACAAGATCGACGCCCGCAACGACACCATCGGACGTGTCCGCGCCACCGGCACCCCCGAGCAGAAGAAAGCGCTCGCCGGGCGGCGGGTGGTCGGGGCAGCGTCCAAGAAGCGGATCCGCGCCACCCTACGGGCCGCGCTGAACAACGCCATCCGCCTCGGCCTGCTCACCCACAACCCCGCAGCCCACGTCGAACTGCCCTCCGGGAAGAGGCCGAAGGCGCTGCTGTGGACCGACGAACGCGTCACCCACTGGAAGGCCACGGGCAACGTCCCCTCGCCGGTCATGGTCTGGACCCCCACCCAGATCGGCGCGTTCCTCGACCACGCCGAAACCGACGACCTCTACGCCCTGTTCCACCTCATCGTCCACCGCGGCCTGCGCCGCGGCGAAGCCTGCGGCCTGCACTGGGCCGACCTCGACCTCAACCACGCCGCCCTGACCGTCCGCTGGCAGATCGTCCAGGAAGGCCCCGACGCCCACCTGCGCAAGCCGAAATCCGACGCGGGCGACCGGCAGATCCCCCTCGACACCGGCACCGTCCAAACGCTGCGCGAGCACCGCACCCGCCAGAACAGCCGCCGCCTGCAAGCCGGCCCTGGCTGGCCCGACACCGGCCTCGTCTTCGTCGACCCCGCTGGCGCTTCGCTCAACCCCGACCACGTCTCCGACCGGTTCCGCGCCCTCCTGCAGGAAGCCGGCCTTCCGCCGATCCGGCTTCACGATTTGCGCCACGCCGCCGCCACGCTGGCACAACTGGGCAATGTTGCATCCGATGCAACATTCGACAGTTTCTGCGATTGCGCTGTGGCAGCGCGTTTCGCGCCTGCCCGGTCCGCCGGAGCGCTCAGCGTCTAGCCTCCTGACCTGCTGTGATTGGTCGGCTGTTGCATTAGGTGACGCGATGTTGCATCGGCTTCTGTTGCGTTGGGCGCATCGATGTTGCGCTCGACGCAAAGGCGCATCGAGGAGCGGGCTGGCTGGACAGCCATCTCCCGTGAGCATGCCGGGGCGCGAGATCGCCTGTGGCACAGGAGAAGTTCCGGACTACGGCAGCTTCGCGACGCGCGGAGCGCCCATCGTCGAGTCTCGCTCTGACCCGGAATCGATCAAGGCTCGCCGGGGAACTCGACGCGGTACGAACATTGCTGCCTACCAGTTTCGCCGCGGGTGCCGATCTGAAGGCTGTGCAGGAACTGCTCGGCCACTCCTCCATCACCATCACCGCCGACACCTACACCCACGTACTGCCCGAACTCGCCCGCGAAATCGCCGAAAACGTCGCCCGCCTCATCCCCCGCACCCCACGAACCGGCCAGAACCAGACCGGCAAAACCTCCTAACCCGCCCTGGCGGCACCGCCACTGCGCGGAAGCAGCGACCGGAATCCCGCCGGGGCACGGCCCACCCGGGCCGTGCCCCGGCGGGCGTTGCCACCTCGACGACCCGACCCACCCGACCCGCCGCCGGCCGCCCAGCCCCCCGCGACCCCGGCCACCGCGCCACCCCGGGCTGGCGCCACCAGGGTGGGCACGTGCCGCCTACGCCCGGGCCTGCCGTACCCACCACACAGCCGGCACCTACGGAACCGACCACCCACTCCCACGCCGCAGGCGTCCCGACAGCGACCTTCGACGTCGAGACACACCCAGCCAGCATCAAGGACCCCACCCCGGAAGCCGTGTAGGGCCCGGCGGGAAACACCCGCCGGGCCCTACACGGCTTCCGCACCCCTCACGCCCCGGCAGAAGGCGGGATCGCCACCAGGTCAGGCCGGCGGTTCGCCATCCGCAACCCCACCGACGCCGCCACCTGCCCCCACCGGCACAGCCATGGCGGCGGGGGCAGGAATCGGGTAGCCCACCTCGTGGTCGCAAAGCCACGATGCCACGCACGACGGACACACCGTGACCGCATGCGGCCCGTCGTAGTCCACCGGTCCGTTCCACCCGGCCGGCGTCACGTCCGGGCAGCCCGCCGGGAAATACACCACCGGCGACGGCCCGGGCACCGGACCGACCACCCCATCCGGTAGGGCGAAACCATCCCGTTCCACGACCATGACCACCAACCCCATAGCCACCGACATGAAAAACCTCCACCATAGAATTCGGGAAACCCGGCCCGACGTGGCCGGCATCGAAAACATAGCTCCCCCGGAAATGGCAAACAACATATCTGGGAAACTCGTAAAACTCTTTTTCACTTGAAATTCTGTGCGCCGGAAAACGCTGGGGATGGAAAGCATTCCGGTCCGGGATCCCCAAGGAGCGGCCCGGGGTCACGTCGCGCCGATCGGCGTGACGCCGCCGACACCGGCCGGGCCACCACGCCAGCAGCACCAACCCCGGCACGGCACCGGGCACTCTCCCGCGAGACGACGTCAGCCATCAGGCGGCCCAGTCGGGGCCGCCCGTGCCAGGACGCGGCGAGGCCGGTCTCGACCGCGAGTTGGCATCCGCGACCACCTGCCCGGGCCCACCGAGGGCGACGCGTGGGACCCCGAACGGGCGGCCCACGTCGTCAAGTACTACTTAACGCTCAGTCGGGTCCCGTTTACCGTTACTAAACGAACGCGGGATGTCGCTGGGTTGTTGTGGGTTTCGCGCCGGTCGCCACAGCGGCGACGCAGGTTCCCCAAGCGGATCCAGCATTCGAGGACCTCTGGCGCTTCCCCTGCCAGTCGCAGGGTCAGTAGCCAAGTTCCACATCAGGGCCGCCCATGGCCCCGAACCAGCAGGGCAGGGCTGGAGCGATGCCCAGGGTCCGCCGAAACGCGGCGCGCCCTCGCTGTTCGTAGCGGAGAGCGCAGCGGCTTGTACGCCTCGGCGAAGCGCTCGACGCAGTTGCCGACGAACTCGCACTCACCGGTCGGGACCAATCGATCACAATCCGGCACCCTCAACCGGCGAAGGTCTCTTGAGTCTGATCTCGCCAAAAGACTCTCCAAGACGTGACAGCCGCGCTACAGTCCGTCGGAACGTCCCGTTCACTGACAGATCCTGGAGGTACGGCGTTCTCGTGGCCGAGGCGGAGAGCTGGCAGAAGGAGCACATCAGCCGGGCCTACCTGCATGCCATGGCAACTCGAGCCGGCTACACCATCGCGAACTGGAACGTCGACAAGGACGGCGTCGACGCGACGATTCGGCACCGCGGCCTCATGGTTGACATCCAGCTCAAATGCACGTGCGTGCCTGTCACTACCAAGTCTGGCTACGGGTACCGCCTCGACAAGCGGACGTACGACCTCCTACGCGATGCGGCACGCAGCGCGCCGGGCTACCTCGTACTTATGATAGTGCCAGAAGATATTAGCGAGTGGATTGTCCTTGATGCGCGGCATTTATTACTCGCGTGCCACGCGTACTGGGCCCGGGTGCAGGATCGCCCTGCGCTTTCTGGGACGCAGAGCACGATGATCGATTTGCCCTCGCAGAATGTTCTGAGCGTCGACTCGCTACGGATGATGTTTGTCGACGCTGGCAAGCGGCTGCGCGGTGTCGCATGAGCTCCCCCGCGATGGACAGCGTGCCGACCGAGATCGGCCCGACAGAAATTGGGGCTTATCTACGATCACACGGCTGGGTTGAGCGGGAGGGCGGCCGGCTGGCCTCCCTGTGGCAACACGATCAGCACACCAACGAGGAGATGCTGGTCCCCCTACGGCCTGAGGCGCGCGACTACGATTTCCGTCTGTCTCTGTTAATGGGACAACTCGCCAAGATCGAAAAGCGACCGGTCTCCGTAGTGCACCGGGAGATCACGCGAGTGCTGTACGACGTTGGCCAGGTAAGCGCCGAGCACCACGAATTCACCAATCACTCCGTACCGCTGCAGGCCGGGCTCACAATATTCACAGCGACTAGCCGTATGGTAGTCGCATCGGCAGCCTCGACCATCCGCCGCCAGAGCTTTTTCGGCCGGACCGTTCCGCCAGAGGCTCGCCAACATGCGCGCCGAGTCCGTGTCGGGCACACCGTGCCTGGGTCGTACATTGTTCCGGTCTTCAGCCGCGTGATTCCTGATACCGACCCGGCGTGGGGTGTCTACTCCGCCGCCAGGGTAGACGCATCACCCTTCGATCGTCAGGTCATGACGACTTTCGCGAACGCGCTTCGTGTGCTGCATGAGATAACTGTCGCCAGGGACGCCGAGCCAACCGCTAATGAGATCACGGACTCGGTGTCAGAAGGGGTGACGTGGGATCTCTGCCAGGCGGTTTCCGATGTCACCGGCTCCAGCCTTGTCAATCAGCTTGAGATCAGATTTGACTGGTCACCGGCCACGAGGCCTCCAGCAATCGAAAGCCCGCCAGCACGTTTTCCTTCTGAGGCCACGTCGATAATCCGGAAAGTGGCCGATACACTTCGACGGACAAAGCGCGAGGAAGACGTCATCTACGGCAAGATTACCCGACTTGAGTACCGCGATGGAGATCCGACGGGGCGCGTCACTATTGAGACGGAAATAAACGGGCGACCTCGGCGGGTCTGGGTTACTCTCGCGGCCGACGACTATCGTCGTGCGCTTCAACTTCACGACCAGCAGGAAATCGTCGCCGCGCGAGGCCCGTTGCTTAACCAGCCAAGCGGACAGATAACTATGATAGCAACCTCCCTCGAGCCCGCGCTGCCCTCGTCCAATAGTTGACAACCACGGCTTCCGCTCCCCCTGACGTGCGACACCGATAAAGAATGGTGACGTCGCGCTGACTGCAAGCTGGGTGAGTCGCCGAGAGGAGTCTCACCCCTCGGCGCTCGTGGATCCGGACGTGAGGCTCTCGCCTCATCCTGCTCCCGTCATCCAGGCTACGGTTGCAGTCCGAGTTGCCAGTGGGCGAACAGCCCTGGGTCGCGTCGTGCGCTCTGTCCCAGGAGTCCGCGTGTCCGTCGCCAGCTGCGGTGCAGCCGTTTGTACTTCTGCATGGCCCACCGGCCAGGTGGTCGTTGAGGTCGGAGAAGACCCGGACCAGCTCGGACCTACGGAACCATAGTTGATCCAGCCCTGGATAACAGCGTTGACCGTCTGCGCCAGGTCGAGGAGAGTCTGCCTGGAACAAAGATGTAGCCGCCATCGGCGCATCTCCTGCTGCATGCGCTTAGCTGCATCATCCGAGACCGCGGGCGAGAAGGCGACGAAACCCCTACCGCTTCTGGTCACTGCCAGCCGTGGCCGGAACGTGTACCCGAGAAATCGAACCGCTCATGCTCATGAGAACCTGAACGGTACGTGCTTTTTGCAGTACCCGATGCGGGTCTTGATCCTGTTGAGTTCCAACCCCACATCCGCCAACCGTGCCGCGATCGCGTCCCGAACGTATTGGGCCTGCCGGCCGGTCCGGCAGTGCACGATAACATCGTCGCTGTAACGCTCGAGGGCACGCTCGGATGTTCCCGGGTCATCCAGGCGTCGAACGCATGGTGCAGAAAGATGTTCGCGAGCAAGGTGACTTCGCAGTGCCTTATGAACAGCGCTGGATTATGCGCAGCGCTGGCCCGCCGGGCCTGGTGAAGCTTCGGTTGGCGGTGGATCGCTGCGCATAATCCGCCGGGATTGATGATCATGCTAGGCGGGGGCTCCGATCGGGGTGAGATGCCGCGGCCGGGACCCTGCGGATCGGCCACGGCGGATGTAGTCGATCAAGCCCGGCTAGCCTCCGTCAGCAACGGCACCCGGTGGCTGGTCTTGGCCTGCACCAGGCGCAACCGGTGCCCGGCCCGTCGAAGGCGGCGAGTTCCGGCCGTCTGACGTCGACGCCACGCAGTCCGAGCCTGGCGACCTGCACCCGCGGCGGGCTGTCCCGTCTCGACCGGGGTGCTCGACGCGCTCGTCGCCACGCTGCGCTGATCAGAATCGTCGGCGCGTTATGCGCAGCGATCCAGCCCCAACCCAGCCCTGACCAGGCCCGACAGCCCGACGCTGCGCATAATCCAGCGCTGTTCATAAGGCGGTTTATGCGCAGCTGCGCATAAACCGCCCTGAGGACTCCCGCCAAAATCGACGCAATCCAACTGCGAAACAACCCCGTGATTTCAGGGCAGAAAATCGGCCGGCAGGACTGGCTAAATCAAACGGATCGAGGTACTGCTGAAAGTGAACAACCCGTCGGGCTGGATCCACCGCCCGATCTCGCCCTCGTGAAGGGAAACCGAAAACCCATGCTCGCCGACCCTGCAGAATCGCCCCCGGACAGGACCGCCATCCTGACCACCCAGGCCACGCCCGACAGCCCGCTGACCGCCGTCGCAACCCGCGCCAACGGCAGCCATGGCGGCCCCGGCCGCCCCGTCACTTGCTGGATCGCCACCGCGACTGTGGCGAGCGACGACAACTCGTCGCCCGAACCGGACACGGCCGAAACAGGCGCGGCAACCTCCGACACCGACCTCGCGGTGTCAGACAGCGGTGGCGAGGTCCTGACGCCGGCCGTCGATACGCTGCGTGACCTGCCCGAGGGCGTCGGGAAGATCGTCGACGTCATCAACACAGATGGTGGCCCCACGCCCGACGGCGTCGACATGCCTGCTCCGGAGGCGGTCCCCGGGGCAACCGCGAACGACGCATTCCGTGCCCACGGCCGCACGGACGACACCACGGCCGCCGATCCAGCGCTCGAACCCTTCGCCCCGGATGCCGCAGATCCGGCCGGCACGGACGCAACCGGCGTCTCGAGCAGCGAGAACGTCACGCCGGAGGGCGCGCTGTCGCAGGACGCCCCACTATCCGGCCCGACGGGGGCCGCCGCGACGGACCGTGTCGTTCAAGGCCCCGGCTCAGCAGAGCCCGGCCCGATGGCCCAGTCCGGCGTCTCGGTGCCCGCTTGCCTGACCATGACCTGCCCCCTCGCGAGCGGATCAGTTCCGGTTGGGTTCGCCAACGTCGCTGACCTGGTCACTTGTGACACCATCGCCGATGTCCTCAGGCACGGCGTCTGCGCCGATGCCGTCGGACCCTGCCGGTATCGTCGTGGTCCGCACCGACGTGAGGAGGCGATGCTCGCTGTGATGTTGCTGGCCGAGTCCGGCTCGTCGGCCGGTGCGGCCCCGACGTCATCCGGGATGCAAATCGCTAAGGCGCTGCTGACCAGTGCTGTAGCCACGCCGGACACCTCGCTGCAGCGTGCTGTTCGCGCGCGGCAACGGCAAGGCGACCACACCTGGCGGGAGCAGCGATGAGCCGGTCGAGCGAGCGCGACGACCACCTCCTAGTCCCAGCTAACTTTGTCCGCGCGGTACGCGATTCTGGCTATACGAGTCTCTCGATGGCCTTGGCGGAACTGGTTGACAACGCGCTCCAGGCCAAGGCGCGACGGGTCTCGATCACTGTCGAACGCGCAGGTACCGACTCACTTCCTGAGATTACTGTCGAGGACGACGGGATCGGGATGAGCCGCGCCGAACTTGAGACGAGCCTTAGATTTGGTGGATCGTCTCGTTTCGATGGCCGCGAATCATTCGGCCGGTTCGGCATGGGGCTTCCAGCGGCGTCGCTGTCCCAGGCGCGACGGGTAGAAGTCACATCTTGGCAGGAGGGCGCGCGTCCACTCCAAGTCCGCCTCGACCTCGATGCGATTGCGGGCGGCTTGCCAGCCGACCTACATGCTCGGCCGGCGCTCGGACGGATCGGCGTCTCGGGCTGCCGGGTCGTCTGGCGCCGGTGCGATCGGATCGAGTACCGGCGTCTGGCCTGGCTCGAGAGGGCACTCCACCGGGATCTAGGAAGAATCTATCGCCGGTTCCTCAATGAGGATCTGGTCCTGACCATCAACGAAGCGGCTGTCGATCCTGTAGACCCGCTGCTCCTCGCCACAGAGATCGCAGGCCATCATGCCGCACTGGCCTTTTCTCCGATGCGCTATGAGCTGACGACGTCCGACGGTCAAGGGTCGTTTGTCCATGTACGGTTTGCGGTCCTGCCCGTCGCCGCCTGGAGCCAGCTTGACAACGTGACCAAGCGGCGCAAGGGAATCGTTGGTGGCGGCGGCGTTTCCATTCTGAGAGCGGGACGCGAGATCGCACATGGCTGGCACCTCATGGGTGCCAAGCGCAAGGAGAACTACGACGACTGGTGGCGCTGTGAGATCGAGTTCAGTCCGGACCTCGATGAGCACTTCGGCATCACGATCAACAAGCAGGGAATTCGCCCTTCTCGGCAACTCCGCGAGGCACTCGAACCCGAGTTGGAGTCGATCGCACGGCTCCTGAACACCCGCGTGCGGCAAGCGTTCGAAGCAGTCAAGTTCCAGAAAGCATCTCAAGTGTCCTGCCGCATCGCGGAGCGAGCAGACGTCAACCTTCCAGTTATCTCCGGCATCAGCACGGACGGCGCCACGACCGGTAGCCTACGTTACACCATTGGATCCGAACAGCTCCCGGTCGATACAATGTTCCAGGCAAGTATCGAGAATAGAACCCTGGAATTAACACTCAACGTCGACCATCCGGCTTTTACCGCGCTGTATGGGCCTCTTCAAACTCTGAGCGATGAACGGGGGCCGGAGCTTCGAACAGCCGTCGAGTTGCTCCTGCTTGCCTTTGCCCGAGCGAGCGTCCAGACAGGCGACGAGTCGACGAGGGTCGCCGACCTGGCGGCACTGTGGAGTATCACGTACGGACGGATGCTACAGAAATCATGAAGGACACGACGATACCGCTAGCTCTGCCTCCGGCCGCGAGCAGAAAGGAGCGCCTCGGGTTCGAGAAGCTTTGCGCTCAGCTTGCGATCGAAGGATCAGACGAGGTCGCGGTCCATGACCGTGCGTCACTCTTTGTCGCCGCAGGCATCAATGACGTTCATGATCGACCGGTCTTTGCCGCCGCGGCGCACACGGTGATCGACCTCGTCGAGCAGGGTTGGACGGTGACTGTCGACGCAACGGGCGTTAGGCTGGCCGTACCGGCTATGGACCTTGATCGGGAAGCGGAGAAGGCCCGGATCCGGCGGCAGGAGCATGTGAGCCGCGACAAGCAGCTTCGCGAGCCCAGCGTTCGTCGATTCGTTCAAGGGATGGAACAGCCACGTCTACATCGAGGACGCGTCCTCTCAGTGTTCGACCTGATGCGCGACGGACGCGAGCTCGCCGAGGCTCTTCAGAGGAATTCTGACTCTTCACAGCAGGTGATACGGCCGTACGTTCAGATCGTCGATTCCTCTACGTGCGATCGGACCGGGTATAAACTTCATGACATCTGGCGCTATTTCCGTCATACATGGTCAAACGCGTATCTGACCGTTCCCGGGCGTTCGATGCCCATTCTGGTCCGCGACGCGGCCACAGAGTTCCATGCCGTGATCGGCCTAGCGGCAATCTCCAGTCCCGTGGTGCAGATCGCCGAGCGCGACCGATGGATGGGGTGGGAGACCGACGTCTTCCTGAATAACGTCGCGATTGCTCCCACACAACACCATGCCGAGTGGTTCGCGAGGCGGATCGAGACGCAGATTGACGAGATCTATTTGGACGACCTCCTCCGTGCCGGAGTTCTCCAGCCTACCGATCTCAAGGATCCAACGCCCGACACGATCAAGAAGCTTCGCGCCGACTCTGAACAGCATCGGCTACGTCATCACACGAATACCGTTCGCCCGGTGCGAGCCATCGCGCGTGAGGCCTGGGTGGAGCGCGCGGAAACCCATCTCTTCCGGAGCAAGCGAGCAGCGGCGCTCTTCGAGACGTTGGAGACCCTACTCTGCCTTCGACCGTTCCTGATGCCAGAGCCGACAGCCGACGGCTTGGCTCAAGCCTTGAAGGACTCCCGGGCGAGAGCACAACTGCGGCGAATCGTACGTCGCGCCCGCGGCGAGCGAGTTGGCACCGTCGTGGCTGACCTGACCGTGTGCGGCGCTGTCGCGCCCTACAGCGCCCTCGCGGCCGGGAAGCTGGTTGGAGCACTTGCCGTCTCGCCGAAGGTGCTCGCGGCGTACCGGGAGAAGTACGAACGTCCGAGCGAGATCGCTTCGTCGATGGCTGGCAGGCCGATCGTGCGCGAGGCCCGGCTATCTTTCATCGGGACGACCTCGTTGTACGGGGCCGGCTCGAGCCAGTACAACCGGCTCTTTTGGCCCGCCGACGTCATGGGAGGTGCCCCAGGTCAGCGGATCGGCTTCCATGAGATTGGACGCTCGCGCTCGTTCGGCACATCCCATTTCTCAGACGAAACCGTCGAGGCACTCGTGCGGATGGCAACCCTGTATGGGACGAGCCACGTACGCGTCAACAGCCTGTTCGGCGAGGGCGTGAGCCCTCGCCTACGGAAGGTGAGACTGGGGCTGGCTGCGCTGGGCTGGCCGACGAACGACCTGCTGCAGCACCGGCGGGAGAGGATCGTCTACGGCGTTCCTCTAGTCAGCAACGTCACGACATACTCACTGGGAGTAGACAGCGATCCAGAGTACCTCTTGGACCCAACCTTGGAGAATGACGAAACGTCGATCGCTACCTGGTGGTTCCAGCGGTGGGGTAGCCGGCGAGCAGCGAATGAGCAGGTGATCGAGGCTGTACAGAGCCACACCCTCGTACGGCCGGTGACGCATGGCGCGCGGGTGCCGCTGCCGCGAGTTGGGGAAGTCGAGTTGCCGGGCACCATCCCAGGCCTGGATGTCGTGTCGGTCTGATGCCATCTCGGAAGCCGTGAGGGCCGGCCACCCAGCGACTGGTAGCCGGCCCTCGGCCTACCGATCTGTCACCGCAGGTCGTCCAAGACCATCTGCATAGCCTTGGGCAGATTCCGCGAGATCACGAGATCGTCACATAGAACGACATTCGGCGCACTGCCGCGGTCCAGGGCAGCCGCCAGTTCCGGAGTCGGCGCGACGCCCAGCGTAAGCGGATCATGGATGCCGATAATCCATTCTTGGGAACCTCGCCGGGCGAGAATCGGTGCTACGACCTCGCCAACCTCAGGCACCGAGACCGTCGTGTTCCTCGTGAAGGTCACTCCCTCAACGCCAGCCCGGTCGAGGTACTCGAACAGCTTGGTCGCGGACCGTTCGAGACGTTCCGGCGCGAGTTGCGGGAGCGTGCCATCAAGGAGATAGCGCAGGAGGCTCGCGCCGACGTGCCGGTCGAGTTCTGAGTGCTCGAACCGATTACGGAAGCTTCGCAGGCAGCGGTAGCAGGACTCGTCGCAGTTGACCGGACAGTTCTCCAGAAGCTCAAGCGCCTCCTCGTAGATCCCCCGACCAAGCTCGTTGACGCGATGGGTGAAGCCCGCCCCACCGGGGAGGGTGTCGTACAGGTAGATTTCGGCTTGGAGCCCATTGCTTCCATGCGGCGTCAGCGCAGGCCGGTACTCGGCCTGAAGCTCGGTGGGTTCGATCTCGAGCTTTCGCGTCGCCGCGATCACCAGCGCTTCGGCCACCGTGCGTAGGGCCACCTTCGTCGCGAGGAACGACGGCTGCAGAGTGACAGGCAGCGCCACCGTCACCCGGATCAGGAGGACGTCGGAGATGAAGTCGGTACCAAGCGCCAGGTGACGCGTGGTACCCCCTCCCAGGCAGGTCTGTTCCTTACTGTCCGGATACGGCTTCGGGTGACTTCCGCTGAGGGTAGGCGTCTCGATGGCGGTCGGCTCGATGATGCCGCACCGGGTGCAGTAGCTGTAGCCCTTCTCATCCGGCCCGGCGTTGGTGACGAGCAGCTCGGCACGCTGGTAGGTCTGACTGATCCCATCGCTGATCGACTTCCACCTCGAGTCATCGGACGGGCCAGGGGCGAACAGCTTCGCCCGCGTCGCGTAGCTGCGCACCGGCTCGTCATCGGGGCTGGTCACCGGATCCTTGTCCACCCGGTGCGCGAAGCCGGGGGGACGCATCCACGTCATCGCCGGTCCAAACTGGGTTCCCAGGCAGGCTGGGCAGTCCTCGACAGCGCCGCGCCGTTCCCGGTCGAACTCCTCCACCCTTGCGAACCCACAGTCACGGCACGCGAAGTAGAGCTTCCGGTTCCGCCATGCATCAGATAGTTCCGCGCGGACGGGCGCGTACAGGGCGCCGGAGGTCCATTCGTTCTTGTCGATCCACACGACCTTGCCTGGCGCGTACTGTGTCAGCGCCACGGCGAGCCCCTGGCTGGGCGCATACCGGTACGCGTCGCGCAATCTGGTCGAGTTGTCCGGATCGAAGACATGGAAGGAGACGACGTCCGTCGGGAACGCGTACCGCGGCAGCACCCCCTTGTAAAGGAGGCGGTCGAGGAGAAATCCGCTGCGGTCCGAGGCGGGAGTAGATCCATCCTCGGCCACTCCGGTCTCAAGCATCGGCCCGGCCTCCTTCGTCGGTCTCGGCGTCTGGGCTGTCCAGTTGACCGCTGGCTGCCCGCGTGTCCACGTCAAGTGCATCGTCGATGATCTGGAGGGTCTCATCGAGGAGGCCGTCGAGCAGCCGGCACCGCGGAGTGCCTTCAATCTCGTCCGGCAACCACCCCTCGACTTCAGCCCGAAGATCCTCGACATTCTCCTTGAGCCAGACCTCGAGGTCGGCCCTGTTGAGAGGCGAGGTCTCGCCCAGGAAGTCGCTGACCGTTCCCAAAACCTCGAAGAGGTTCTTCGGAAGATTCTCCGGATCGATCTGCGGAAGGCGGTCCTGGTGGTAACGCTGCAGCAGATACGCTGTGACGTGCCTGCGGGCGATCTCGTCGTTGTCCATGGTGAGGACGGGATCGTCGACTGGTCCGCTGATCATCGCCTCGGGCTCGCGGAAGTAGTGCTCGTCGTGCGTGTCAGCGCTGCCGAACGCGACGACGGTGGCAACCGCGTTGCCTCGCCGGCCGGCACGGCCGGCCCGCTGCTGGTAGTTGGCCCGCGACGGAGGCATGTTGCGCAGCGCGACGCCGGAGAGGCTCCCGATGTCGATGCCGACCTCCATCGTCGTGGTGCATGACAGAACGTCAATCGCGGCAGGCTCCGGCTCGCCTGGCTTCGGCAGCGACACGTTGACGTCCTGGAACAGCAGTTCGTGCTGTTCGGCCTTCGAGAAGACGTCCGCAGTCTGGGACGAGTTGAGTTGCGCCGTGTGCTCAGCCGCGACGATGCTCATAGGCGACCTGGGCGGATCTTCGAGAGCGCGGACCGCGGTCGCCCGGTAGTAGCCCTTGCGGGCCCCGAAGACCTGGTCGCTGTCAGGATCGATTGTCCGAACCTGGGTAGAGCCGCAGCCGACGCATCGAGCCTGGCCCGGGAACGGCCGCTGAGTGAACCGGCAGCGCTCGCAGTAGCTCCACTCGCCGCCGAGATCCAACGCCAGGTTGCTACCGAGAAGGCGGTATTTGTTCTTGCCCTTCTCCTCGCAGAAGGTACGGCGGAGTTCGGGTACCCACTGCTTGTTAAAGGCCGTCCTCGCAACCTTGTCGGTCAGCCATCGATCCATCGCCGTGAACGTGCCGCTGCTTGCCCGCACGCCGCCCTTCGTCAACCACCAGTCGCCAGTGCTCATCGAAGTAAGCCAGATCTTCTGCCCGGCTGGCCACTGGGAGAGCCAGAGCCGGAAGAGCGCAATCTTGCTTTCCTCGGTCTCCGCGAGGCCCTTGATGCTCGGCAGTCTGCCGACCAGGTCAGCGGTCACCTTGCCCCGTTCGCGGATGGAGGCGAGCCCCAAAGCGGCAAAGCCGTAGTAGCGGTCCGTCACCGCCGCGACGACTCCGCGCAGCAATGCTTGCGGAGGCGGGTCGTTGATCGTGATCAAATCGATGAGCTTCGCGGGATCGGTCAGTGCGCCGTCCTGAATAGCCTTGGCGACCTTCGTGAAGGCGATCAGCGACTCGGTGCCGGTCAACTCAGGTCGCAGGCGAACCTTAAGGATCTCAGCGCCGACCATGGTCGCGAGAAACAACTGGTCCAAGTGAAGCGAGCCCGTAAGCATGGGATTCGCGGCGAGTTCCCGCCAGCCGCGCAGGATGACAGGACGGAGGACGTCCCGCATCGAGTACTCCTGCAGCTTCGGAGCCAGACCGGCCGCCACCTGCCGTGAGTCCGAGAAGGTCAGGACCTTTCGGCCCTGGAGCGGCGCAAAATCTGAGTACTTCTTGCTGGGCGGTTGGACCTCGATCTGCCGAGCCACCAGAGCCTGGAACGGCTGGTCTCCCTTTGTCACGTGGTCCTGGACCGACGATCCGCGTGCAGCCTTCTGGCCACAGACGCCGCAAGGTACGAACTGACCATCAGTCAGAAAATCGCCGTCATCATCGTCGGTGATCCCCTTCTTTGACCTGTCGTTCCGGAGGTGAACCCGCCGCATGCGGTCGCCCTCGTGGTGCGGGTTCAGACGTCCGGTGACAAGGTCGATATCCACGGGTTCGACAAGCGAGAGGTCCCCAGGCGGCTCGAGCAGCAGGTCGAGTGGCTGCAGTTCTTTAACTTCGCCGTATGCTGTACGGAAGGCACCGCCGGGCTCGTTCCAGAGAAACGTTGGGTGCAGCACGTCGTCGGTGTAGGCCCTAGCGTAGGCGGTGCCGCACTGGCGGCACGTGTAGAGCTCGAACACACGGGCACCGCAGCCACAGGTCGTCTGGGGGTATGCGAATAGCGCACCGATCGGCCCTTGGCCGCCGTCGTCGCCAACCTCGGTGCAATCCTGGTCGAGGCAGGCCCAGAGGCCGGGAAGCCCGCGGAAGAAGGCGTGCACCCGGCAGGGCAGGAGACCCGCCATGTCCACCGGTCGACGCGCGGCGCTGCCAAGCGCAACCAATGTGGAGACAGCACGGTCGGCCGTCTCGGGCTCCACTCCAGGGAAGATCGTCTCGCCGAGTTGGTCGATAGGAAGCGCCTTGCGCATGGTCCTGTTGACCAGCAGGCTCATCGGCCCGAAGGACTGGAGTGCTTCGTATAGCCGCGCAGTTGCAATGTCGTCATCGGCGATCGACACCGAGCGGTACTCGAGGAACTCCCGCACCGCCTCGATTCGCGCCGCGTCATCGGTTCCGCCGTGGAAGTCGCTCACTCTTACGCCCGCCAGTACCTCCGCGTCCTTGGGCGTTCCCTCAGCCGCCCCATCACGGTCCGCGAGGTCACCGATCACCGTCTCAAAGTCGTCGGCCGACTTTCCGCTGAGTTGCGCGGCGAACGTCTTGGCATACTCCGCGCTCTTGAAGCTCGCGCTCGTGCAGATGACCTGCAGCCGCTCCGCAGGGATCCCGAGCCGGGTCCGCAGCCGCCGGATGAGCAGCGCTACCTCGGCACCCGCCGCGCCGCGGTAGAGGTGCGCCTCATCGACGATCAGCAGGAGGCGCTCTTCGGGGTTACCCTCCAGCCACACCTTGGTCTGGTCGAAGATGGGTCGCTCCAGCGGCCGCATCAGCATGTACTCCAACATGGAGTAGTTCGTGATAAGGACGTCTGGCGCGGCGGCGAGTACCTCATGCCGAGTCAGGAGTTCGGGATCGTTAGGCAGCATCACCGCCCTCTTGAAGTTGCCGTCCCGGTCCTGCCAGCGCGCACCGCTTGGGCCATACCACCTCTGCAGGTCGGGCTTGGCAGGCCACTTGCCCCGGTTGCGCAACTCAGCCAGGAGTTGTGCGGCTCGGTCGTGGTAGTCGGACGTCGAGTCGGCTGCCTCCTTGAGCAGGTTGACGTAGAAGTCGCCGATCGGCTTGAGCCGGTCTTGATCCTTCGTTCCCGTTCGGACGCCAGGGTAGAGCGTGCGCGAGGTGTACCGCGCGAAGCGGGGCGGGCGTCCAGCCCATCGACCGAACTGGCCAGTGATGCGAGGATCGCCCAGCAGCAGCCGGAGGCGACCGAGTTGGTCGTTGACCAAGGCGTTCATCGGGTAGAGCACGAGTGCTCGGACTGCTGGCACTGTGAAGGACGCGGGCCGATGGCCAGCCTCCTCGGCGAGCTTGGCGAGCATCGGCATCAGGAACGACTCCGTCTTACCAGAACCAGTTCCTGTCGTGACGACCAGGCTCTTGCCCCTGGCGGTCGCCGCCTCGAGCGCCTGGGCCTGGTGGGTGTACGGCGGATCGAAGAGCAGCGGCTTCAGACCGTCGTCCTCGACACCCAGGTGGTCAAAAAGGCGCCGGACCGTCGGGTCGATGTCCAACTCGGCGAACTTGCGGTTGGTCTTGTAGCGCGGCGTGCTCTCGATGAAGGGCGGCTGGAAGATCACGCCGTCCCGTTCGAGGAGCGCCCGACGGCGGGAGATGATCGCCGGATGGCCGACGTGGTAGGTCGCTTCGATGTAGTCCCGCAGAGCACCCTGAATCTCAGTGATCGTCTCCGCGATAGTTGCTGCTTCCCCGCTCAACCTCGGTCTCCACCTTCCAAGATCTTCATCCATAGCAGGTCAGCCAGCACCGCCGTGACCCCGGGGATCGAGGCAGCCGGCAGTCGGAACGAGAACAGCGCCCTCTTCGAGCGTGGCAGGGGCTCGCCTGACAGTTCGATTGCGCGCTGGGCCCAGGTCGGTACCGGGGCGAAGAGGTCGAGTACCACTGCCCCTGCGTCTGCCTCGTCCGGTCGCAATCGAGCGACCTGCGGCACTCCACGTTCGGCATCCAGCGCCGTCTGCAACCGCCACGCCTCGTCGTGGGCGGGCGTGATGGGATCGCTCAGCGGAAAGTCCACCAGCACAATGGTCCTCCCGTACGATACCGAGACTAGGCACCAGAGATCGGCGCCGTATTCCTGAGGCCGGCGACCGACGAAGTAGCCGGTGTCGGTCGCTTGGAGGGCCCGCCACCGGCCCCGGTAGTAGTCGACCCGTGCCGTCGTGTCGATGACCTGCAATCCGCTGACCTGGCCAGAGCCCGAAGCCATCTCTGCGTCGAGTCGGCCTCGCGCCTCCGCGAGGTGCGCTCCCGCAGAGACCTGTTTCGGCAGCCGCAGCCACTGGTTCCGTGCGATCTCCCGGAGCCCCGCGGTGGCGAATTCCTCCACGGCCGTCTCATCCGGCCAGCTCACGGTGCGTAGGTGACGGTCGTAACGTACGAGAGGCGCGAGCGTGTCATCGACGAGGGCGGCGGCGAACGGACGGACTCCCAAGAGCAGATAGCGGCCCGGATCGCGCCGGACGAAGGACGGCGGGCCAAGGAAGATCAGCCGTCTCGATCGACCTTCATCTGTGCGCAGTTCGATGAGGTCTCCGACTCCAAGCAGCAGATCCAGGCACTCCATGAGACGGTCTCGGGTCAGTGCGCCGTCCTCGTCCAGCAGCGAGGCGGCGTCGAGCACGGCATCGACGAGGACGCGTGGGGTCGCGGGGCACAGGAAGGACGCGGCGCGGCGGAGCGCAACGCAGACGGCCTCCTCGGAGGTGATGTCGATCGTGATATCGCCCAGCCCCATCGCGGCCAAGGCATCCAAGGCTGCCTGGTCCTTGGATATGACGACGGGCTTCATGGCAGAAACGCCTCCGTCCCGAGGACTGCAAAGCGCGCGGCGCGATACAACGCTGGCGAGACCAGCACCTTTCTGATCAGAACTTTCCGCTCCTCCGGCTCCCCCTCCGCGAGCAGCCGAGGGCAATTCGCCAGCTTGAGTAGGAAGTCCACGCCCGCGATGGCATCCCCGATACCGGAGCGCCGGATAAGCTCTGACATGATCGCGGCGAAGTCTGGCTGACGTGACTCGGGCGCGTTGGCCCACCTCCACAAATGCTTCGAGATCGCCGTTGCGACAGCCTGCGCCAATCCGGAATCGCCGACTAACATCTGCATCTGCTGAAGGAGGTCGATGGCAGCCTCGCCATCTGCGAGGCGTTTTTCGATCGCTGACCAGCGGCTGCCGCCGATCAGCAACCCCATGGCCCTAGGAATCGCACTGACGACGACCTCTTGCTGCCACCGTGCCACCGGCTGCGCTGGCAGTTCGGCCTCGGCCCAGACGCGGTCTGCCTCGATCAGGCGGACGACGTCCTCGAGGGCGGACGTGGACGTACGCCGGACATCTGGACGCACGTGGTGTTGGAAGATCTCCTGATCCGCTGGGAGAATGATCGAGGCCGTCGAACTACCGTTGGTCGCGGTCAGAAGCCCTCCCCATCGGGGCGCAGTTATCTCGGCAGTAGGGACGAGGCAGACCTCGGCGGAGAGCGGTGCTTCGAACGGCGTGATGGTCACCGTCGTGGCCGCACCGCTGCTGTGATCGATCAGCCGAGCCCTGTAGCGACCATCGCGCTGCCTTGCCGGGACCCATCGGAGCGCTCGGAAGGGGCGTTCGAAGGTCTGGGAGGCGAAGCCGATGCCCGAGGCCGACACCGAGACCTCGCAGGACTCGGCGGCGTCGTAGGTGTTCTCCAGGTCCTTATGAAGATTCCCCTTTACGATCTTGTTCCAGGCTGCGACGTCCATCGGCACTGGGACTCGCCGGTCGACGCGACGCAGCGTTTTGCCGGCGTCGTCTCGAAGCCTGATAGCGAGGTCCGCCTTGGCCCCCTCCGGGCCTTCAAGCGAGATCCCTGCTCGGAGCTCCCAGATGTCGGGCAACGTCGGGCGCGCTGGCGTTGCGCGCATCCGAAGCCCCTCGCCAGAGGTGGCAGTCTGCGGCCGAGCTTGTGGATCACGAACACCGATGACGAACGTCCCGTCAACAAGGGGACGGGTGGTACGCCCATCGATGACTGTCACGTCCAGCCGATGGCTGCCGACCTCCAGGTCGTTGAATCTCACGAGCAGGTCGCTCTGGTTGGGCGGCCAGGGCAGCGTGCTCGGTTCACCGTCCAAGCAGACCAGACAGTGTCCAGGCGACCCGTCGGTGTGGATCGCGATGGTGACAGGTTCACCAACCTGCCATTCGGCCGCGCCCTGTCCGTCCCACGCGCTAGGGACAAGGCCGACGGGCCGCACCGACAACTCGTGGAGCAGCCCAATGCCCGCGGCAGTCAGCTCGGTGCGGTCCTCGTCAGTGACCAACGCCGGTACGTTGACCTCATAGGCAACCGCCGACGCCGCCTTGAGGGGCGCCTCAGAGATCCAACTGACGGTAGGGGGCGCGGTACCGTCGCGGGCCACGAGCACGTAGCACTGGCCCGGGCGCAGGAGCTTCCCTTTGACCTCGACCGCGGGCGCTCCAGGTCGGTATCGGAAGACCCACCAGGGTCCGCGGCTCATCTGACATTGGTCAGCGAGCAGCGCGTTGACCGCCTCATCCCCGTTTTCCAGTTGCACGAACGGCGTCTCAGGACCCGGCCACTCGGCGAGTTCGACCTCCTGGCCGGGGTATGTCAGCCTGCCATGGACGAGCGGGCGTCCTCGTGTACCGGCAACGACCGCGCGACGTCTCTCTACCTCCTCAACGACATGCGGCAGGCGCTCCCCTAGCGAGGTGAGATCAGGGATCGCCACGTAGGCATGCCAGATGTCCTCCGCGCGACGGAGGAAGAGCCTGGGATCGACCGGCATGGGCAGTCGTGCAGGATGGTTTGGTGCCAGGCTCGGCCTACTGCCGCTGCCCGCGCCGACCTGCATACCGCGGACCCGCACCTGATGTGCAGTTGACCGGGCATCGCTGAGCCAGGCCTTTGTCTGACGCTCTTGGGAGAGGCCCTCGACGATCCGAGCCAGGGTCGACGGCAGCAGGTAGGACGATTCCTCGTCCTCGCCCAGCAGCAGCGCGGCTGCGACCTGGCCGAGAAGGGCAGTGTTCCCACAGAAGATCCGGAAGCGTTCCGAGTAGCCCTGGCTCCGCGCGGCCAGCTTCGTTCCGAGGGTGTCCGGATCATTGAGCAGGTCCGTCGTCAGGCCGGTTCGAAACTCGTAGAGCAGTCGGGCGAGTTGGCGCTGCAGGTACCTAGGCAGCACCGCGTGCATGATCGGCCAAGCGATGATGTTGCACCGTTCTGCGAACGCGCCCTCCGGCCGCGCACCGCCGTACGCGGTTGTGAACTTCTCGAAGAACCCCCTGAGTCGCTCCGGATCGTCGGGCACCTGCCAGCCCGGCGTCTCTGCCTCAAGGAGTGGCCAGTACTTCGTGCCGTCGTAGTTGTAGCCAACCTCAGTTGCGTAGACGACGAAGGGCAGCCACGAGTCCCGGACCAAACGTCGAATCTTCTCGACGATCACAATCCGTACCACCAGTTTCAGGTGGCGCAGTCTGTCGTCCGTTAGTCCATGCTCCAGCGCGTACACAGGCGATGTCGGCGCTAATCTGTGCCTGCTGTCACGCAAGTCAGCGAAGTGAGTCGCAAGCTCAACATGGAAGTCGTGGACGATCTTCACCGCTTCCTTGACGGGCAGCGCAGGCTCGCTCATGCCCCTCCCCCCAAAGGCACATCGGTTCAGCCGGCCAACTGACAGACAGTCTGCTGGTGACCTCCGACAATTTTGGCTGTCGGGAGCCAGTCCGAGGTCATGGGCGCCCAAGTGGGCAGCCACCGCGTACCCGCAACACGCAGACGACGCCGAAGATCACTAACGAGCCGTCCACGGTGATGCGTCGCTAGACCGTAGCGCGACGCGCCAACCAGCGCACAGGGCACCGGGTCACGATGAGAGTCAAGCTCGACAGCCAGAGACCGCGGACCTGGCTGTCGCGACGTTGATGGAGCCACGGCACACCCACATCCAGCGGCCCACGCGAGGCAGCCAGGAAGAGCAGTTGCAGTGGCGCCCGAGCGATCACGCGGCAGTCTGACCCAGACCGTGGCCAGCCACTCCAGGAACCAGGGGTAGCAGCGTGGTCGGATCCAGCGCCACCACGCCCGGCACCGTCTATCTCAAGTCAGGCTCGTCGTCAGACACTTCCTGCACGGCGTCCACGTACTCATCCAGAGAGGCCAGAGCGATATCGAACCGCTTCGACCACTCGATCTTCTCACCGAGGTAGAACGACTGCAGGCTGCCCGTCCCGTCGAGTTCACACTGGCCGATCGAGAAGAGCAGCAGTTCAAGGGCCGCCCGTGTGCGTGTACCGTCGCGAGCAGGTAGCGCGGCGTACACGTCGGTGTAGAAGCGGTGTGCCCTGTTGAGGAGCAGAACCAACTGGCCGCCGCGCTGCTCGACGCGGAAGAACGGCGCTGCAGGCAAAGACTCCGTCTCGAGTTTGTAGGGCCGCTCCCTGGACTCCCGCTCCTTCTCCTTCTTCACTTTCTCCAGCGGTAGTCCGGACTCCTTGGAGATCCGCTCGACCTCACGTTCCAGATTCTCGGCGGCAGCCTTCTCCTGCTCGGCACTCGGAGGTCTCCTCCGCAGGACGTCCTCTACCCTGTTCATGACCGTCTCGGATGGTCGGGGCCGAGACGGCGACTTCTCCATCGCGACGGCCTCATCAGCCTGATCCTCTCTCCATCGCCTACGGAGGCTCTTGAGGATCCGCATGAAGCCGGCCTTGTCGAGATGGTCCCAGATACTCTGCGAGATCGTGATCTGCTGTTTGGCGGTCGTTACCCCAAAGAGCTCGTCGAGTTCTGCAGGGAAGTCTAGCTCGAGGCCGATGTAGCGATCATTGTTCAGGAAAGTGGTCAGCGGGTTTCGCGTGACGACATCGATCTGGCGCCCGTTACGGCACACGATGACACCAGCGTGATCCTTCCGGATCGAGAACCGAGGGTTGGCGTTTCCTCGCTGCGCGGTCTTTTGCTTGTCAATCGACAGGAAGGTTGGCGGCATGTAAGAGATCCGAAGGCTGATCTGATGCTCCGACTTGCCGTCCGGAGCCTTGACTTTGAACTCAAGCGGGGGCAAAGCCTCGGCCCGGTCCTCGTCGTAGTCGTAGAAGCGGTTCCCCGGCGTCGTGAAGAGGGGGTCAAGTGGTTCGCACCGGTTGCCGTTCACGAAGACTGCGGTCTTGCGCAGCCAGTTTCGATAGGTGACGCCGAAGTGTTCGAGGAGCCTCTGCTCAAGCGCCGTGGCGGTCTTCCACGTGATGCGGTCTAGATCCTCCCAGACCACTGCCGTCCGCAAGGCATCGAGGCCTCCGGCCAAATTCTTCGCGGCGTACTCGGCAACCCAGTCTGGGAGTTCTTCGACTCGAGCTAGCGGCACGACGACCCGGTTGTCCTGGATATACCGACCCTTACCAATCTCGAGGACGTCGAGGGTGATCCCGTAGAAGTTGCCGGTACCTGTCCTTGAGTAGACGGTGAAGCAGGTCCCCTGGCTGACAGATGCACTCGGGAGCCCGTAGCCATAGCGACCAAAGAGCTGGCGGCTGCCCTCCCGGTCGGTCCCACCCCACACGATGGACGCCCGCAGCATCGTCGGGAGCATCCCGTAGCCATCGTCGAGGATGGCAACTGCTTCGGGCTTGGAGTTCGAGCGCCCGAACCCAAACGCCACGTGCACGTTCTGCGCACCGGCTTCGATAGCATTATCGATCAGTTCGTCGATGGCGGTCGCGGCGTTCTTGTACCCGAGGTCGCGGATCGATCGGACGAAGGCACCCGCGATCGTGAACTCGTACCCGAAGCCTTCACTTTCGATGCGCCGAACGTACGCATCCTGCCGCGCGTGTGCGGCAGTCGCCGTGCTTGACATCTATTCCCCTTTTTGCAGCCATTTGGCTACACAGGATCGATGAAGCCCGCGATGATATGGCGGCCGTCTCACCTAGCCCGAGACCCGAATTGCCGACTGCGAGCCTCGCGGAATGCTCGCGGGAGAGATGTCGCGCATGAGCGCGTAAAAATTGACCCTAGCCCATCCTCTGCATGTCAGGCGAAGGTCGGCTCGGGCCGGGACTGATCGTCTCTGCTTCTGCAGCCGCGTTAGACCGCGTTGGAGGACGACCTCCGCTTACCAAAAACTGCCTTTAAGGTAGCAGTGCGGCGCGACACCTCCCGCAAGCGGGGTAGCGGTCAGGATGCCGACGCGGCATGTCACCTAACCCGTGCGCATCGCATCGCGGAGCGGCTGGCGTGTCGCCGTAACGGCCACGCCCGAGCCGATCCGCACGCCACCGCCCGCCGCTCACCCCGCGGCCATGCGCCCGCCGATGGCAGCCCACAGGTCGTGCCCCTGGGGTCGTCCCCAACAGCCCACACGCCCTAGAACGTGGGCCGCACCCAGCCCCAGACCGCCCCGCGCCATCGAACCGCTGCGCCGCGAGCCCGGGCTCGGGCACAAGCCCGAACCCGCCAGTCCGTCCGTCGCCCGACGCCGTCGTCTACCCGGGGCCGCGGCAACCCATGCTGTGACCGCGACCTGACCGAGCCGCGGTGGACAATCTCGGGCCCGGGACGGCTACGTCGCACATCCAGCGTCAACTACAATCCGTAACGGTTCTATGTTGCGGAGAGTAAAGAAACCAGGGGCCATCTCATCCCAAACGATCACGCCGTTTGGCGCGGTCGTGCGGAATGAGCACACAATGAGCACACATCGACGATCATCGATGCCTGAAGAACAGATCAACATCGCAAGCCCGCAGGTCGGCGGGATGTTGATCGAGCCGACGAGGGGACTCGAACCCCTAACCGCCCGATTACAAGTCGGGCGGACTCTGGCAACGAGAAGGTCGCACCGGCGGCCCGCGCAGCACGAAGATCGGCTGGGCGACCCCGTAACCCAGAGTCCGGCGCTCCAATGGATCATGATGCCTTCGCGGCGACCGGCGAGGACAGCTACAGAGGGCCACGTCCGTAGCACTGCGACGCTGAGTGAACACCGCCGTCGCCCGACCATGCCCAGTCCGGCAGGCCACTCCCACATTTCCCGCTCCACACGGGCTCCCGCATGATCTGAAGGTGATCTGAAACGGCCCGCCGCCAGGAGTTCCGGTGCTCCTGGGCCGCAGGGCTGGTCTGGACGCGATCTGAAGTTCGAGCCGAGGAGGGCCTGGTCGGAGTTCTCTCCCGTCGGTTTCAGATCACCTTCAGCAACGGTTTCGTCTACTGGACGACGTGCTGCCCTCCTGGTGGCGCCCTGACGCCCACCTGCCCGTCCGGGTCCGCGGCGCCGGGGATCTCGCTCTTCGTCTTGGAGACTCCTGTGATGCCGCGCGCACGGAGAACGCCCTGTGGCCAGGACCGTGCCCGTCGGGCGTCCCCGGGTCCGCGCCGCATCGGGGGACCCACCCACCGTACGCGGTCGTACCGACCATCGGCGGCCTATCCACGACCGATCCCGACCTACGGGTCACGCCCGCCGCAGGCCTCGCCCGAACCAGACGACGGCCCTGGGTACCTTGCCAACCACCATCGCGACCAGGCGACGTCCAGACCACCGGACAGACCCCGGTGTCGCCCCTCCCAGCCCAGGTCCTCGCCTCTGATGAGATCTCCGTCGCCGTGCCACGAATGGCTTGCGGCCACCGTGCCCGGCAGCCACCCTGGCAGCACTTCTCGGGGTCGACGAGGACTCCAAAAAATCCGCTTGACTGCAAAATTATCGCGAGCGTAAATCGACCCGTCCAACACCATTCCCGGATCGATTCAACACGGCAAGCGGGCCCCGACACCGACGTTCAATTCCGGCGCGCCGTCGATACATTTCGGCCCCGCATAAACGGCCATCTCCTCGAGCGATGGCCTCTGCCACAGAAAAGGTGGAACGGATAGTGGAGATTCAGACAGAACGGCGCTGCGGCTGCCGTGATCCCAAAACCGGCAAGCAGCTCGGCACCCGTTGCCCGAAGCGACGCAGCCGCAAGCCACACGGCCGGTGGTCGTGGCGGATCAAGGTCCCCGAGGAACTCGTTCCGCTCGTGGGCAGGACACAGCTGCGCGGGTCGGGATTCGACACAGAGGACGCCGCCCGGGAAGACGCCGAACAGCACCTCGCCAAGGTCCGGACCGGGCGCAGGCACATCGGCACCCTGACCACCGGTGACTACCTACAGCAGTGGCTGGACGGCAAACGCCGCATCCGACCCAGCACCTACCGCTCCTACAGCTCCCACATCCGCCTCTACCTACGCCCCCTGCTCGGCGCGGTACCACTGGCCGCGCTCGACAAGACCCACATCGACGCCGCCTACCGGCGCATCGACGACAACAGCGCCGGCAAACCCCGCCCACCCGGCCCGGCGACGATCGCCCGCATCCACGCCACCCTGCGCGCCGCCCTCAACGACGCCGTCGACAACCGCCGCATCGACTTCAACCCCGCCACCAGCGTCGAACTCCCTGAACACGACCCGCCCGAGATCGAACCCTGGGAAGCCCGCGATGTCGGCCGGTTCCTCGACGAAGCCGCCAAAGATCCCCTCGGCGCCATGTACGAACTCATGGCCCTGACCGGCCTACGCCGCGGCGAAGCCTGCGGCGCCACCTGGGACGGCCTCGACGAAACAGCCGGTGTCCTCGTCATCCGCCAGCAGATCGTCGAGTACGGCGGCCAGTACGGCGTCTGGCCCCCCAAGACCCGGTCCGGCAAACGCAAGATCGACCTCGACGCGACCCTGCTCGGCTCCCTAGCCCTGCACCGCCTCGCCCAAGACGCCGACCGCGAGATCTACGGTCCCGGCTGGACCAACGGCACCCTGCCCAACCAGCACGGCAAACCCGTCGCCCTCACCGACCTGATCTTCACCCAGGCCGACGGTCGCCACCTTGACCCGCAGTACGTCTCGAACCACATGCAGGTCATCGCCCGTCGCATCGGCCTGTGCTGCGCCGTCTCGAAAGACGCTCCGGCTGGATCTCTGACGATCGACGTCGGCAAACGCCACGAACCCGCCGAACGCACCTGGACCGTCTACCGCGACCGCGAACCCATCGGCCAGGTGACCGTCACCAAAACGGCCCGGCGCCGCGGCGCGGGCGCCACCCTCACCCTGTCCGAACGCCTCGGCGTCGATCTACGCAAGGGCGACGAACTCGGCGAGAACCTCCTGTCCCGCCGGCGCCTGCACGACCTGCGGCACTCCTCCGCGTCGATCCAACTGGACCAGGGCATCGACCTTGCCCTGATCTCGAAACGACTGGGCCACTCGTCCACGACGATCACCGGCACCCTGTACGCCCACCTGCTGCGTTCGACCGGACAACGCGCCGCCGAAACGGTCGCGAAAGCGATCCCACGCCGCCCGCACGACCGGGCCCACCCCGGGCCCACAACGATCACCAACGAAAAAGACCGGCTCTAGGCCGGCCAGTTTCTGCAGGTCACAGGCCTGCAAACGGGTGCGCCGCCAGGGACTTGAACCCCGAACCCGCGGATTAAGAGTCCGCTGCTCTGCCAATTGAGCTAGCGGCGCATGTTCCTTGATCCGAACTACTTTGGTGTTGCCACCCTGTCGTCGCTAGGGAGGTGCCTGCGTCGACGTGAACGACTGTATCAGCTCGCGAGGGGGATGGGCGGGGCGGGGACACTCCGCTCGGGCAACGTCAGCCATCCCTATGTACTGATACATCCAGCTACACCACGGGCGCCCCAACGTCGATCCGTCACGTGCGCCCGGGCAGCAGCAGCACCCACAGCGACCACCCTGCGGCGATGGATGTGACGACTAATCCGAGCTGAGAGACGGTCTCCGAGCCACGCACACAGTCAATCGTCAGCATGTGTTGACACTCCGCTTCGTCAGCATATGCTGACGTTCATGGCGAACGCCCCGTCCGCCGGTCCCAGCGCCGATCTTGGTGCCGACCTTGGCGTCGGGCTCGGAGAGGCGGTGCGCGCCGCGGATCCCGACACGGGGTTGCGGGCCGTTGCCCGGCTGCGCCGGCTCGTGGAGCAGCTGGAGGCTGAGCAGGTGGCGACCGCGCGCCGGGCTGGCTGGTCCTGGCGGGAGATCGCGATCCGGCTCGGCGTCACGAAACAGACCGTGCATCGCAAGTACCACCGGGCCGACGAGACCTGACGGACTCCGAACGCGACAAGGCTTCGAACAGGGCTTCCAAGGTTTCGTGCGCCGACAAAACCTCGAATGCCAACAAGACCCCGCCTCGCCCCGCCCCGGACCACCGACCAGCGACCACCGACCACCGACCACCGACCACCAGCGACCAACCACCGGCGAGGCCTCGAACGCCGGCCACCGACGAGATCTCGTTCGCCGACCACCTCCGAGGTCCCGGCCAAACCGACCGAACTTCGAACGAACCTCGAACCACCTCGAACTCTCATGAGAGCTCCAGTGCCGACGAGAGCGGAGGAAGGCCATGTTCCGTGGCGACCATCCTGATCTGGACCGGTCTGTGGGCCGCGCCGTCGCGGTGGCCCGCGACCTGGGACATTCCCGCGCGGGCAGCGAGCACCTGCTGCTCGCGCTCGCGATGGGTCACGATGCGACGGCCACCACGTTGGCCGGGCACGGCGCGGCCGCGGCCGCGCTACGCGGGGCGGTCTCGATGGCGGCGCCCGGCGGGGCCGGTGTGGCCGCCGACCGGGACACCCTGGCGGTTCTCGGGGTGGACATCGACAGCCTGCTTCTGCTCACGGGCGCGCGGGCCGTGGATCGGCCGCCACTGCGGGAGCCGTTGCTCCCCCTCTGCGCGGCCGCCGGGCGCAGGAGGTGCGCCCGGATGACCCCGCCGCTTGGCCTGGACGCGCAGGCCTCCTACGAGGCGTCGCTTCGGCTGGCCCTGGCTCGCCGCGACCGGGCGCACCGGACCGAGCATCTCGCCCTCGCCCTCGGCGTCCTCGACCCGGGCGCCGCCTGGGTACTCGTCCGCGCGGGTGCCGACAGGCGTGCGCTTGTCGAGGACCTCGCCACCCGTTTTCCCCCGCCGCGGCGCAATCTTCTACTGCGCGCCGAGCGCCAGCTCGGCCGCCGGTTCCGCGGCGGTGATCTCATCCGGCGATACGAGCGCACAACCGGGCGCATGGTCACGGAACGTGACGCGGTCGCCGGGCTCATCAACGGCTGACGACGCGCGCGACGCATCGGAACGGAACGGCTGCTCACGCGCGCCGGACGGCGCCGCCCCGGCTCCCCCGCGGACTATGGGAAGCGAGCACGCCCGACGACCGCGAGCGGACGTCCGACCGCGCGCAACTGTCCGACCACGAGCGAACGTCCGACCACGAACAGCCGTCCGACCGTGAGCAACCGATGGGGTGGACCGTGAGCAACCCTGGACGACGATGAGCCGCCACCGCTTCCTTGACCACCCCGGACCGATCCCCTTCGCGCATCGGGGTGGGGCTGGGCCGTGGTCGGAGAACTCGTGGCCGGCCTTCGAGAACGCCGTCGCGCTCGGGTACCGCTACCTGGAGACCGACGTCCGCGTGACCCGGGACGGAACGGTCATGATCCTGCACGACTCGACTCTGGAACGGGTCGCGAACCGCCCCGGCCGGCTTGCCGACCTGACTTTGGCCGAGGCCAGCCGCATCCGTCTGCATCGCCCGCCCACCACCGCCGCCGCCACGGCCGCCGCCGCCGCCGGCGGCGGCCCCGTGGTTGTCGCGCATGCTCAGGCACACGCTCGCACCGGCGGCGAGCGCGCCGACAGCGCCGTGGCCCTCCCCGACGGAGCGTTCGCGGGACGGATCGAGGCTGGCTGGACGGGCTCGGACGATGGCGGGCCGATCCCCCGGCTGGACGACCTGCTGGATCGCTGGCCGGATATGCGGCTGAATCTCGACGTCAAGGAAGCCGCCGCCCTCGAGCCAACGGTCGAGGCGCTTCGCCGGACGAACGCGCTGGAACGGGTCTGCGTCACGTCGTTCGACGACGCGATCGCCCGGGAGGCCCGCCGGCTCGCCGGGCCGGCACTGTGTGTCGGCGCGGGGATGTCGGCGATCGCCGTCGCCCGGCTGCGCAGTGTCCTCCCGCCGTGGCTGAGCAGCGTCAGGCTCGGCGGTCGGCAGGGAGGCGGCGCGGGCAGCAGCGACAGCAGCAGCGACAGCGACAGCGACAGCGACAGCGACAGGATGGTGCCTGCGCAGCACGGCTCGTCGCCACGGCGCGGCCCGTCGGCGGCGAGGCGCCCCCGGCGGCCGCGCGGGCTGATCGGCCGCGACGTCGTGCAGGTGCCGGTCTCGTTCCGGGCTTTTCCGGTGTGTGACGCGAGATTCGTGCGCTACATGAACGCGCTCGGCCTGCCGGTGCATGTCTGGACGGTCAATGACGAGGCGTCGATGTCCACGCTACTCGGGCTCGGTGTCGAGGGCATCATCACTGACCGCCCGGAGCTGCTGCGCGATGTCCTGCGTCGTCACAACCTGTGGTCGGCCGCCTAACCACGGTCTGTGATCGTCTACCCGACCACCGCCTGCGATCGGCAGCCCAACCACGGGCTGCGATCACCCGCCCGACCACGGCCTGCGATCGGCTGCCCGACCGCGGCCGCTGGACGGATCACCGGACCGCCGGGCCACCGCCCGATTCGGAGGCAAGGGATGCCGCGATGCCGTTGAGGAGCCAGTTGAGGCCTTCCTCGAAGCGGCGGTCGGCGACATCGGAAGTGGACTCGTATGCGTGAGCGACCACGTCGATCCCGAGGCCCGCGATGAGCGGGTACTCGCCGGTCTCGAGCAGCCGGCGCAGGTAGCCCTCCGCCGCCCGTATCCGGGCTCCGCGGGTAGGGGCGCTGCGAGTGGGGGCTTCACGGGTGGGGCCGTCGTAGGCGGGGGTGGCGTCGCTCACCAGGCGTCTGGCTCTGCCGCGCACCTTCGGGGCCTGGACCACCGGCCTCGTCTTGGCCTCCCCCGTCGGCTGGGACTCCCGCAGGGCCACCAGCTCACGGACGATCTGGCCGATCGTGTAGGTGTCCACGGCGACCAGGATTTCGATCTTCCGGTCCTCTTCGACGTCCAGCCCGGACAGCGCGCCCAGCGACTGCTCGAGGTGGCGCAGCGCGTTCGGGCTGAGCCCGACCCGTACCGAGTCCGCCTTCAGCATCCACGGATGGCGGTATGCTACGTCGCGGGTGTGATATGCGATCATGCGCAGCGCCGCCCGCCAGTCCGCCGGTAGCTTGCCGGGCACGAGGCACTCGCCGACCACCTCGTTGGCCATCAGGTCAGTCAGGTCACGTTTGCGCCCGATGTGCGAGTACAGGCTCATCGGCCGGGCCCGCAGCGCGCCGGCCACCCGCCGGATGGATACCGCGTCGAGCCCCTCGGCGTCCGCGATCTCGATCGCGGCGGCGACGATCGCGTCCCTCGACAGCGTCGGTGTCCGTTCGGCACGCGGCGGCCGCAGCCACAGCGCCTCCAGCCCTTCGAGGCTGTCCGGATCGTCGCCGGCCGCCGGGTCGACGGGTTCCGGTCGCGGCGGCGTGCGGGGCGTGTTCGCGTGGCCTCGCATCGCCCCAGGATACGAAGGCTGACAAGCGCCTGTCCGGAATCTGGGATCTCCGGCGGGCGGGCGCGGATCGGAACCGGCCGGTTTCACTCCAGCACTCGTTACGCCGTATCGGAAGCGATACACTGTATCCATCGGCCGTACGGGTGACTCCCAATGCTGGCCGGTGCCGGCCAGCGGCGCCCGCGGCACCGGCCGGTCCGCCGTTCGCTGCCCACCGCGGCCGAGACTCGTTGACGCCAAGTCCCCGCCAGGGCGGCAGACTGCGAGTCGAGGACCGGCCACCAGGCGACGCACGCCGATGCCACCCGCGCCACCGAACGACGAACGACCTCGGGTGCCCTCCGTCCGCGACCAGAGGCGTTGAAGACCCAGTGCGTGGAAGACCTGGCCCGTCCAAGGCCTGGCCCGTCCAAGGCATGGCACGTCGAAGGTCTGGCGCGTCCACGACGCAGTGCGCCCCCTACCCCATCCCACCGCCCCAAACGGAGAGGCCGATGAGCTCCTCACCGCCCGCGGCATCGCAGACCCCGGCCCCGGCCCCGGCCGCGTCCGCGTCCGCGTCCGACACGGCCACGGCCACGCCCGCGCCGGCAGGCGCCGGAAGTAGCACGCAGAACGACAAGCTCGATCCGGCGCTGATCCGCCTCGCGCTGGTCATCCTGGTCGGCGCCGTCGTCGTACAGCTGGACGCGACGATCACCTCGGTCGCCATCCAGACTCTCGGAAATCATTTCCACGTCGGCGTCTCGACCATCCAGTGGGTCTCGACCGGTTATCTGCTGGCGCTGGCGATGGTGATCCCGCTTACCGGCTGGTCGGTGGAACGCTTCGGCGGCAAGCAGATGTGGATCCTGTCGCTGGCGCTGTTCCTGGTCGGCTCGGTGCTGTGCGGCGTCGCCTGGTCGGCGGGCAGCCTGATCGGGTTCCGCGTGGTGCAGGGCCTCGGCGGCGGCATGCTGCTGCCGCTGATGCAGACGATCCTGGCGCAGGCCGCCGGGCCGTCCCAGCTGCCCAAGGTGATGGCGGCGATCTCCGTCCCGGCGATCCTGACGCCGATCCTCGGCCCGGTCCTCGGCGGCGTGATCGTGGACAACATCAGCTGGCGCTGGATCTTCTTCGTCAACATCCCGGTCTGCATCATCGCGATCCTGCTGGCGCAACGGACCCTGCCGGCCGGCCGCGGCAGCGAACGCCATCCGCTCGACGTCGTGGGCCTGGCGCTGCTCTCCCCCGGACTAGCCGTCGCCGTCTACGGCTTCTCGGAGGCGGGCAGCAAGGGCGAGTTCGCCAACGCGCACGTCCTCGTCCCGATGCTGATCGGGCTGGTACTGCTCGCCGCCTTCGCCGTGCACGCGCTGCGCACCAAGGTCGAGCCGATCATCGACCTGCGGCTGCTGCGCAACCCGGCGTTCCTCGGCTCTGTCACGCTGATGTTCCTGTTCGGCATGTCGCTGTTCGGCGCCATGTTCCTGACCCCGCTCTACGAGCAGGTCGTGCGCGGCCGGGACGCGACCGGCGCCGGGCTGCTGCTGGCCCCGCAGGGCCTCGGCCTGGGCATCGGAATGGCCGTCTTCGCCCCGCGGGCGAACAAGATGTCCGCACGCACGATGGTGATCATCGGCCTCCTGCTCACCGTGCTGGGCCAGGTCGCGTACACCCAGGCCGGCCACAGCCCGAGTGAGTGGATACTCGGAGGTTCCCTGGTACTACGCGGCCTCGGCATGGCGATCACGATGATCCCGGTGATGACGGCCACCTACCACGGCCTGCGCCACGACCAGATCCCGCGTGCCACCACGGCATCGCGGATCCTGCAGCAGATCGGTGGCTCCATCGGGACCGCGGTGCTCGCCGTGGTCCTCGCGGGTCAGATCCGCCACCATGCCAACGCCGCCACGACGGTGTCGGCGGCCAGCGGCACGGACGGGGACATCCCCGGCTGGATCGGCGACGCCTTCGGGACGACGTTCTGGCTGCCGCTGATCTTCACTCTGGTCTCGGTGCCGGCGGCCTTCCTCATCCCCACCCGGCTCGCCGGCTCGGCCGCGGCCCGGTCCGAGGACGGCGTCGGCATCGCGACCGCGACGCCGGCCGAGGCGGGAGCGGCCACGACGGCTCCGTTCCGGGCAAACCCGGACCTGCCCGGAACGGACCTGCCCGGAACGGAGCCGTCAGCGGCGGCGCCGGACCCGCGGCGGGCCGACGAGCCCACCTCCGCCGCCGCGTTGCCGGACTAACCGGCGGCCGGCGCGGGACCGCGCTTCGTGGGGTGAGGCCCGCCGACGCGGCCCTCACCCCACGCGTCCTCTTCGCCCTGTCGCCCGACGCCCGACGCCCGACAGACGGTCGCTCGTCAACCCGTCCCTCGACGGACCGTCGCCCGACGGCCCTACCGGGGGGCCATGCGGATGGCGCCGTCGAGGCGGATGACCTCGCCGTTGAGCATCGGGTTGGCGACGATGTGCTCGACCAGGGCCGCGTACTCGTCGGGGTCGCCGAG